>SL_8KL_010_SEDDRAFT_10000107_pt1 | contig 65659 bp, 68 predicted proteins | sample SodLakKL_010_SED_4_FD_11160 | JGI IMG/M metagenome (IMG submission 11160)
GACCTTCCTGAGCCACGCCCCGACTGTCACAGTCAGGGACGCAGAGACGGATCGCGTGAACGGCCGACTTGCGCGACCGCTGTTTCAGCTTCGAGGGCCGTTAGCACCTGATGCAGATGCGAGATGCCGCGCAACTCCAATTCGACCAACAGACGGTAGAAATCGGGTTTACGGTCCACAAAGCGTAGATCAGAGATATTGGCCTTATGCTCGCCGATCAAGCTACAGACTCGGCCAAGTACACCAGCGTCGTTGGAAATCGTCAGATCAAGCGGCACACTATACACGGCAGGATGCGTACCATCCAGCCAATGCAGGTCGATCCAGCGCTCTGGCTGGTCCTCATAATCGGCCAAGACCTCGCAATCCATCGAATGCGCAACCACGCCTTTGCCACGATAGGTGATTCCGATAATGCGCTCTCCGGGCAGCGGGTGGCAGCAGGGTGCGCGGCGAAACGACTGATCCGCCTGCAACCCCACAACCGGACGCGCTGCGTCTACTTCGGGTTCGTGCAGAATCGTTTCGGGATACAGCGCGCTGACAACCCGCCGGGCGCTGATCTCGGCAGAGCCGACACGCGCGCGCAACTCGGCGGCATTGGGCACACTCAGCAATTTTGCCGCCGTTGTCAGCGCCTTGGCACTCACCTCGCGCCCGGCCCCTTCAAAAGCCAGCCGCAGCAATTCATTGCCCAGACGGATAAAGCGTTCGCGGTCCTCATTGCGCAACGACCGGCGGATCGCAGATTTCGCGCGCCCTGTGACGACAATATCAATCCAACTGGATTGCGGGCGCTGCCCCTCGGCGGTGATAATCTCGACCGACTGGCCATTACGTACCCGCGTCCACAGCGGCACACGCAGCCCGTCAACCTTGGCAGAAACACAGCTGTCACCGATGCGCGTATGGATGGCATAGGCGAAATCCAGTGGTGTCGCCCCACGCGGCAACTGGATCACATCGCCCTTGGGGCTGAAGCAGAACACCTGATCCGAATACATTTCCAGCTTCACATGTTCGAGAAACGCGTCGTGGTCTTCTTCGTTCTCGAACCCCTCGGTCAGGGTGCTGATCCATTTTGCGGGGTCCACCGCAAAGGGGTTTTCGCTGCGCTGGCCATCGCGGTAGGCCCAGTGTGCTGCGACACCTGCTTCGGCCACTTCGTGCATCTCGCGCGTGCGGATCTGAATCTCAACACGCTTGCCATCGCGTCCCGATACTGTGGTGTGGATAGAGCGGTAGCCATTCGATTTGGGCTGGCTGATATAGTCCTTGAACCGCCCCGGCACGGCTGTCCACCGACGGTGCACAGCCCCCAAGACACGGTAGCAATCCTCGAACTCTGCCGTGATAATGCGAAAGCCGTAAATGTCGGACAGGCGCGAAAAGGCCAGATCCTTTTCCTGCATCTTGCGCCAGACGGAATAGGGTTTCTTGGCGCGCCCGTAAACATCCGCGACAACCTGCGCGCGGTCCAACTCGGCGCGGATATCAGCGCTGATGCGGTGTACCACATCGCCAGCCTCGCGCTGCAAGGTGATGAAGCGGCGCAGAATGGAATTACGTGCTTCGGGGTTCAGCACGCGAAAGGCCAGATCTTCCAACTCTTCGCGCATCCATTGCATACCCATGCGGCCCGCAAGGGGCGCATAGATATCCATCGTCTCACGCGCCTTTTGCGCCTGCTTGTCGGGGCGCATGGACCGGATGGTACGCATGTTGTGCAGTCGGTCAGCCAGTTTGACAAGGATCACGCGCAGATCACGCGACATGGCGATCAGCAGCTTGCGGATATTCTCGGCTTGTTTCGCCTCGGACGACGACAACTGAAGATTGGTCAGCTTGGTGACACCGTCGACCAGTTCGGCAATCTCGTCGCCAAACAGGCGCGCGACTTCCGAATAGGTCGATTTGGTATCTTCAATCGTGTCATGCAGCAGGGCCGTGATGATTGTCGCATCATCAAGGCGCATTTCTGTCAGCAAAGCTGCCACCGCGACCGGATGCGTGAAATAAGGCTCGCCCGAGTGGCGGGACTGCCCTTCATGCATCGCTTCGCCATAAGCCCAGGCTTCGCGGATCAGTTTCTCGTCACTTCGCGGATTATAGTTGCGCACAAGTGCGATCAGATCGTCTTGCGTGATCACGCCTGCGGCCCTTCCCTAGCCTGTCGTCATCCCGGCCTGCGCGCACAAGTTACGGCGCGCGGGCCAGTATGGCTCAGCCTGCCTGCCCTTGCGCTTCCATCAGCGCACGAAGCATTTGTTCTTCGCTCATGCCGTCCTGCTCGGGGGCATCGCGTTCTGCGCCGCCCATAAGCAGTGCCATATCGTCATCTTCTGGCATATCGACTTCGATCTGCGTTTGCAGGCTTTCGATCATGCGCTCACGCAGATGATCGGCAGATTGCGTTTCTTCTGCAATCTCGCGCAGGGCAACAACAGGGTTTTTGTCATTGTCACGATCAACCGTGATCGGCGCTCCCGCCGCGATTTCACGGGCGCGATGCGATGCCAGTGCCACCAACTCGAAGCGGTTGGGTACCTTGTCGACGCAATCTTCCACTGTCACGCGGGCCATGATGTCTCTCCAGTCTGTCGGATATCTCGGGTCAAGAGGGTTGCATACTGCGCCTGCGGCCATATGACAAGCGCTTGCGCGCGCGAAATCACGTGAACTTACTGTGAAACCGGCCATATTTCCGCCAGATCCGCCGGATCGAGCGCTGCGTGCATTTCGGCAACGGTTTTGCCAAGCACAGGATGGCGCCAATCCGGCGCGATATCCATCAGGGGCACCAACACAAAAGCACGCTCATGCATGCGCGGGTGCGGTAGGATCAATTCGCCCGGGGCCAAACGCATTTGATCTTGCAAGCCCAGACCAGCCCAATCGCGGTAGCGCGCTATATCAGGGCAGATCAGATCGCCCACGGCCAACAGGTCAAGGTCCAGCACGCGCGGCTCCCACCGTTGCAAGCGGGTTCTGCCAGCGCGTGACTCGATCTCGTGTAGCGTTCTCATGATCAATGCGGGCGGCAAATCGGTCACGCAAGCTATCGCGGCGTTCACAAAGTCGGGACCGGCACCGGCAGGGAAACAGGGGGTCCGATACACTCTGCTTTGCGCCTCAACTTCAACGTCTGATTGTGAAAATTCGCATATGGCATCATGTATGTATTCTAAAGGACTATCCTTTTCCCCAACAAGATTGCCCCCAAGAGCTATGAGCACCCAATTGTAATCTTTGGATTCATCTATATTTCTCATGGTATAACGTGATGCATTTTGCGGTTACCTCATTCTGCTCTGATCTTCTGGAGGTTGAGCATGCGTCATTACCCGAAACACATACGATTGTAAGGCGAATTAGATGTTCTACAAAGACGAGCGGCTCGCATTATTCATTGACGGCGCAAACCTCTATGCAGCAGGCAAAGCGCTGGGTTTTGACATCGACTACAAGCTTCTTCGGCAGGAATTTATGCGTCGTGGCAAACTGCTGCGCGCCTTCTATTACACGGCATTGTTGGAAAATGAAGAGTATTCACCCATCCGGCCCCTGGTCGATTGGTTGCATTACAACGGCTACAACATGGTGACGAAGACAGCCAAGGAATACACAGACTCAATGGGTCGGCGCAAGGTCAAGGGCAATATGGACATTGAACTTGCGGTCGATGCGATGGAATTGGCCCCAAGGCTTGACCATGCGGTTCTGTTTTCCGGTGATGGTGATTTTCGGCCTCTGGTTGAAAGCCTGCAACGTCAGGGTGTCCGTGTCTCGGTCGTGTCGACGATTCGCAGCCAACCGCCAATGATCGCGGATGACCTGCGTCGGCAGGCAGACAACTTCATCGAGCTGGACGAGCTGCGCGATGTTATCGGTCGCCCGCCCCGCGAACCACGCTTTGAGCGCGACCAAGACACAGAGATGTCAGAAAGCTGACCCCCGATCAGCGTATGCGATTTTTGGCCGGGATGCAGACTGCATCCCGGCCAATTATCATGTATAAGGACATCCAACGTTGAAAAACATACGCCCAGCCAACTCCTCTCTGACATAGGGCCGCCGCCAAAAAGCGCGGCCTTGGCGGTTGATACTTCCGGCACGCGCATCATTTCTGTTTTTAGAGTCGATTAAGGGCGCGTGGCACACCCCGGCGCCCCGATGCGAACAGACGGCCTGCGACATAAATGCAAAGAATGGCATTACCATAGGTATTTTTGTTGCTCAGAGCAAAAGAAGGCCCTATGTAATGCTGCAAGCGCATAATAGAGAAAAGATCAGATTGGAGCCACACATGCCACATGATGGACAAGCAATGCAGTCGCCGATTATTGCAGACCTGCTTGATGTGACACGCGCCGCTTTGCCACCGGTAGAGGCAGTTCTCACGCAGGCACTTGAAGCGATGCGCACCCGTATTGCACCCGCTGGCAAAATCGATGCAACGCTGCTTGAGTCGGACCAATATGCGGCACATGGGCTGGCGTGGCTGGCAACTTATGTCGAAAGCCTGCGCCAGATGCAGGGCTGGGCCGAACGTTTGCAAGACGAAGGTCGCTTCGGCGAGATGGAGCAACTGATCCACCAGATCGGTTTTGGCGAATACCTGAACCAGGTCGCGGGCGGCATCGCCATGAATCAGGGCGAAGTGGCGCGTCTGGCGGACCTTGGTGTGTCTGCCGATCTGGACGCTGGTGCAGCCGGACAATTGCGCCGCGACGGCAATAGCGATGCCGCGCGCATGGCGCTGGTCGCCTGCATGCGGTCCAACCACGGTCGGGCCACCTTCGGCGCGACGGGCTTGGATGAAGAACTGGAAATGATCCGCGATCAGTTCCGCCGCTATTCGGACGAACAGATCGCCCCACATGCCCATGAATGGCACCTGAAGGATGAACTCATCCCGATGGAAGTGATCGAGCAACTTTCTGAAATGGGCGTGTTCGGCCTGACGATTCCCGAAGAATTTGGCGGTCTTGGGATGCCAAAAGCCGCGATGGTGGTGGTGTCTGAAGAATTGTCGCGTGGCTATATCGGCGTGGGCAGCCTTGGCACCCGCACAGAAATTGCGGCAGAGTTGATTATTTGCGGCGGCACCGAGGCGCAAAAGGAACATTGGCTGCCGAAACTGGCCTCGGGTGAAATTCTGCCAACGGCGGTGTTTACCGAGCCCAACACCGGCTCTGACCTTGGCGCGCTGCGCACCCGGGCAGTCAAGGCGGGCGAGGATTGGGAGATTACGGGCAACAAGACATGGATCACCCACGCCGCGCGGACCCATGTCATGACCGTGCTGGCCCGCACGGTTCCAGACACGCAGGACTACCGTGGCCTGTCCATGTTTCTAGCCGAGAAAGATCCCGGCACGGATGAGCACCCCTTCCCCACCCCCGGCATGACCGGCGGCGAGATCGAGGTGCTGGGCTACCGCGGCATGAAGGAATACGAACTGGCCTTTGACGGCTTCAAGGTCAAGGGCGACAACCTGTTGGGCGGGGTTGAGGGGCAAGGCTTCAAGCAGTTGATGCAGACCTTTGAATCCGCGCGCATCCAGACTGCGGCCCGCGCCATCGGTGTGGCGCAGAACGCGCTGGAAGTGTCGATGCAATATGCCGAAGATCGCAAACAATTCGGCAAGTCGTTGATCGAATTCCCGCGTGTCGCATCCAAGCTCGCCATGATGGCGGTTGAGATTATGATTGCGCGGCAGTTGACCTATTTCAGTGCACGCGAAAAAGATGCCGAACGCCGCTGCGACCTTGAGGCGGGCATGGCGAAGCTGCTGGGCGCGCGGGTGGCATGGGCTGCGGCTGATAATGGCTTGCAAATTCACGGCGGAAATGGCTTTGCTCTGGAGTACCAGATCAGTCGTATCTTGTGCGATGCGCGCATTCTCAATATCTTCGAGGGGGCGGCCGAGATTCAGGCGCAGGTCATCACCCGCCGTCTGATCGCCTAAACAAGTTATCCGGCCAATATTTCAAGGCTGGACTGGGGCGCGCGGAGGGAGGAGCTGCGCGCCCCGGACTTTTTGAGTTCTACAGCAATCGACGCTGGTGAATGATCTCGGGGATCTTCTTCTTAACCTTGAAAAATCCCGCTGTCGCATGGGGCCAGATTGCGCTGTCCCAAGGGCGCTGCCATTCGCAAAGAGTTATTCCCGCCGCGTCCAGCGCGGGGGCAGCCGCACGCAGCCAGTCGCGCAGCGGGCCTTCGGGCACATAGGGCGTGACGATCTGGTGTGCGCCTGCCTTAGCCGCCCAACGGGCCAGATCATCCGGCACGCCCGCGCGCAATGGTGCGACTGACAGCCCGCTGCGCGTCGCGGCGTCTTGCAGGGCCTCTGCCTCGAACTGCATCACACCCTCTGCCACCGGATTGGGTGAGCGCAAATGTGACGCGCTAAGCGTTGCGGCGGCGCGAATGTCGAACGATGCCAGGTCGAAATCCTCGACCCGGCAATCGTCTTCAGTCATCAATACCGCACTCGGCACCTTCGGGTCGGGCATATCGGGCTGGCGCAGTGGGGTGACAGCGGGCAGGCCATCTGGCTCTGACGCGTCCAGCCCCTGCACCTCCTCGTTCAGATCAGTATCGCGTGGCGTGAAGCGCTGGCCGGTAAATTTGGCAATGTTCCAGCCCTGTGCGGCATAGGGTTTGCCGCGCGTGTGCAGCCCCGCCACCCAGCGCCAGCCAAGTGTGTTCGAGGCCGGATCGCCATCCAGCAAGTGCCGATAGAAGAAATCCGCCCCCAACCGCCACGGCAGGCCCAAGCTGAAAATCCAGATCGAGGCGAACCACATCCGCGCATGGTTGTGCAAATACCCCGTCTCGACCAATTCCTGCACCCATGCGTCGAAACACGCCAGCCCCGTCTGCCCTGCCCCTGCGTCGGCCACGGCACGGCGCAGCGCGCGGTCGCGGTCCAATGCGTCCAGATCCTGCAACAGACCGTCGCGGTAGCTGGCCCAGATCACAGGGCGCCGCTCCAACCAGCCCTTGAAATAGCCGCGCCAGACCACTTCCTGAATGAATTTCTCGGCCTGTTCAGGCCCGTGGGCGGCAAGAGCGGCGGCGACCACATCTTCTTCCAACACCAGCCGACGCCGCAGATAGGGCGACAGGCCCGACACATCGCGGTGCGCAGTCGGCCCGTAATCGTAATTCCGGCCTGCTGCATAGTGCCGCCCCATAAGCGGCACGAAAGCGGCCATGCGCGCCTCACCCTCGGCCCGCGTTGCTGCCTGATATCGCATATTCTCGCCTCTGACTTGCTGCTCATGGGCGAGATAGCCTGCACCGCGCGACCTTCAATCAGATGCGCGCTACTCAGGCGTCTTGGCGAAATCGAAATCATCCAGCCGCGCGCCACGCCGTGTGATCTTGTCGGCAGAGATACGGATATCCGACAGATCGCCCTGAACTTGGGCAAAATGCCCTTCCAGCTTGGCCACCCGCGCGCCCAGCCGCGTTGCATCCTCGACCAGCAACTGCACCTCGCGCCGCACCGCGCGGGCCTCATTGCGCAAGCGGGTATCTTTCAGCACCGCGCGCAAGGTGACCAGCGTGGCCATGCAGGTCGAAGGCGACACGATCCAGACCCGCGCAGCGAAACTTTCGCGCAGGACATCGGCCATATTGGCGTGCAATTCCGCATAGACCGCTTCCGAGGGCAAGAACATCAGCGCGCCCTCTGCCGTTTCCCCCGGCAGGATATAACGCTCCGCAATGGCGCGGATATGCCCGCGCATCGCCCGCGACAAGGCGCGGCGCGCATCAACGCGTTGCGCGTCATCTGTGGCGCGGGTCAGCGCCTGCCACGCTTCCAGCGGGAATTTGGCATCCAGTGCCAAGGGTTGTTCCAGATGGATTAGCGCATCCACCCGCCGCCCGTTCGAGAGGGTTGCTTGCAGGCTATAGGCATCGGGCGGCAAGGCATCAGCCAGGAGCGCCTCTAGCTGCACCTCGCCGAAAGCACCGCGCGCCTGTTTGTTCGACAAGATGTCTTGCAGACTCAGCACATTGCCCGAAAGCGCCTCGATCTTGGCCTGTGCCGCGTCAATCACTTGCAGCCGTTCGCGCAACGCCCCCATGCTGCTGGCCGTGGCCTGCGCATTGCCCGCCAGCGTGTCGCCCATATAGCGGCCCATATCGGCAAGGCGCGCCTCGACCAGCCCGATCACCTGTGTCTGGTTTTGCGCCACCTGCCCCAGCCCGCCGGCAAGCTGCTGCTGGCTTTCGCCAAGACTGGTCAGTCGTGTGTCCAGCACCGCCAGCCGCCCGGCAAGTGGACCCAGAACACGCGCCAGCCGCCATAGCACCACAAGCGCCACCGCCCCCAGCCCCAATGCGATGACGACAGGGTCAGTCCAAGGAAACGTCATCTGCGGCCAAACAGCTTTTCAATGTCATCAAGGCCCAGTTCAACATAGGTGGGCCGCCCGTGATTGCACTGGCCTGAGAGGGGCGTCGCCTCCATCTCGCGCAAAAGCGCGTTCATTTCCTCGACCCGCATCACCCGCCCCGACCGAACAGAGCCGTGACAGGCCATGCGCGACAGAACCGCATCAATGCGCGCCTCCAAAGTTTGGCTTTGGCCCAGATCAGCCAGATCATCCAAAATGTCGCGCAGCAATCGCGTTGCATCAACCTGCCCCAGAATGGCGGGCGTTTCGCGCACTATGACACTGCCACCGCCGAACCCCTCGATCACCAGCCCAAGTGCTGCCAGATCAGGCGCGAGTTCCAGCAGATGCGCCGTTTCATGCGATGACAGCTCGACAATTTCGGGGATCAACAGCGCTTGCGCGGCCACCCCGTTTTCCGCCCGCTGGCACTTCAACCGCTCATAAACCAGCCGTTCATGCGCGGCATGCTGGTCTACAATCACCATGCCGCGCGTGGTCTGGGCGATGATGTAATTCTCATGCACCTGCGCGCGTGCGGCCCCTAGGGGCGCGTCTTGCGGGCCATCAACAGGGGTGTCATGGCGCGCCGATACGCCCTGCGGCGCATCCCATAGCGCAGGCGCTTCTTGGAAGCCGTGCGGGGCCTGCATCTGATAAGCGCTGCGCACGGCCCCGCTGGACGGGCGGTCCATCTGGTAGCGGTGTGGCGCGCCTTGGGGCTGCATCGCACCCAGCATCGCCCCCCCAACTGTGCTGGAGGCCCGATGCCCCGCCCCTGCCAGCGCATGACGCAACCCGCTGACGACCAGCCCGCGTGCAAGGCCGGGGTCACGAAAGCGCACTTCGGATTTGGCGGGGTGCACATTCGCATCCACCAGTTCCGGGTCGCAATTCACAAACAGCGCCACAACCGGATGCCGGTCGCGCGACAGCACATCGGCATAGGCTGCGCGCAACGCCCCCAGCAGCATCTTGTCGCGCACAGGGCGACCATTGACGAACAGATATTGGGCCACGGCCGCGCCGCGCGAATAGGTGGGCAGCGCGGCGAGCCCTGTCAGATGCAAGCCCTCGCGCTGTGCATCAATGCGCAGAGCGTTATCGGTGAATTCGCGCCCAAGGATCGTGGCCATGCGTTCTTCCAGCGCATCGAACAGCGCGCCTTGGGCGGCGTCTGCGCGGAAAGTCTGGCGCGCCTCGTCATTGGACACATCGCTCAGGGTGAAGCTGACATAAGGTTCTGCCATAGCAAGTCGCTTGACGATATCTGCAATAGCTTGCGCTTCGGCCCGGTCAGAGCGCATGAATTTCAGCCGTGCAGGCGTGGCGTGGAACAAATCGCGCAGGGTGACGGTCGTGCCGTATTGCGCGGCCTCTGGCCGCACCGTGCCAACACGCCCACCATCGACCGACAGCGCCGCACCTTCTTCGCCCGCAGCGCGGGTCGTCACGGTCAGCCGACCGACAGCGCCCAGCGATGGCAGCGCCTCGCCGCGAAACCCGAATGAGCGGATATTCAGCAGATCACTGCCATCAATCTTGGATGTGGCATGCCGCGTCAGCGCTAAGGGCAGGTCTTGCGCGCTCATCCCATGCCCGTCGTCGCGTACGCGGATCAGGGTTTTGCCACCATCCGCATAGGAAATGTCCACGCGCGCAGCACCTGCATCCAGCGCGTTTTCAACCAGTTCCTTGACGGCGGATGCGGGTCGTTCAACCACCTCGCCAGCGGCAATGCGGTTGATCGCCGCCTCGTCAAGCTGGCGGATTTCTGGGCGTATATTGCGATCTGCTGCGTTCATACTACTGCATATAGCATGAGCGCGCGTCGCCTGCCAAGCCTCAGTTCAGGCCGACAGGCTGGCCCACGATCACAAAAAACAGCGCGTCAGGATCATACAGTCTGAATGCCAGATCATTCACCTCATCCAGTGTCAGCGCGCTGATCATGTCATTGCGGCGATTGACATAATCTATGTCAAAACCCTGATATTGCATCGAGGCCATGATCGACGCGATCGAGGAATTGCCATCAAACCGCAGCGGATAGGCCCCTGTCAGATAAGTCTGAATGCGCTTGAGTTCTTCCTCGGTTACACCGTCATTGGCCATTTGCGCCCATTCTTCGCGCAGCAATTCCAGCACTATTTCAACATTGTCATTATCCGTAGACAATCTGCCCTGATAGCTTTCGCCAAGCGCACCAGAGGACAGAAAAGCACCGATTCCGTAGGTTAGGCCACGCTCCTCGCGCAGCGACCGCATGAGCCTTGTCCCAAAGCGCCCCCCGCCGAATATCTCATTCACAACGTAGGCGGTCAGAAACTCGGGATCATCCCGCGCGATACCGGCATGGCCGAATGCGACAACCGATTGCGGCCCGTCAAAGGGTATNACCTCCACGCCCGGCTCTGCCAAAAACTCGGCATGGTCGGGCAAGTCCCAACCGGTTTCAGGAATCCCTTCAAACAGGCGGTCCAGCAATTCGCCCAGATCCTCAGCAGAGATATCGCCCGCCGCCCCGATATAGACACGATCCCGCGCGATTGCGCCCTGATGGGCGGCAACAAGCGCATCTCGGTCCAATGCGCCCACAGTTTCCGGTGTGCCGTTGGTTTCGCGCCCATACGGGTGCCCGTCAAAGGCCACGCTAGAAAAAGCGCGCGAAGCAAGCGTGTTGGGGTCAAGCGCGTCGCGGCGCAATTGCGCCAAAAGCTGCCCGCGCGTGCGTGCAATTGCGTCTTCATCAAAGCGCGGCTCGGTCAGGGCAAGGCGCAGGTGGTCAATCACGGCTTCCGCATCTTCGGTCAGGAACCGCACCGAGACAGATACCGAATCGCGCCCTGCGTTGAAGCTCATGCGCGTCGCCAACTCCTCGCTGCGCGCGGCAAAAGCCTGCGCATCCATATCGCCTGCCCCGTCGCTGAGAAGCGCTGTCATCAGGTTCACAACACCGGCCTGCTCGTCGCTTTCAAGCGTCGCCCCCCCCGGAAAGATCAGGTCCAGCGACACAAACGGAATCGAGCGTTCTTCAACCAGCCAGGCGTTCAGCCCTGATGGCGATGTGACCTGCGTAATGTCCACCTCGGCGCGCAGCGGAAAGGCCGCAAGAATGAATATGGCAATCAGGCGCTTCATTGGCTCAACTCCGTGCTCTGGGGTGCGGTCAGGTAGCCTGTGACCACGTTGCGGCGGTCCAGCAACATCTGGCCTGCGGCGACCACCTCTTCCGGTGTGACGGCTTCGAGCGCGTCAATCCAGCCTTCGACATCTTCGACCGTCAACCCGATGCTAAGACCGACACCAAACTGGCGCGCGCGCGATTGTGCGTCATCCAGCCCATAGATTTCAGAGGCCCGAAGCTGGCGGCGCACCCGTTCGAATTGCGCGGTATCAACGCCTTCTTCCAGAAACTCTGCGACAACACGGTCAAGCGCGGCCTCGCCCTCTTCCAGCGACACACCTTCCACCGGCGCGATCCCNAGCGAGAACATGCCATAATCGCGGGCCATGCCGTTATAGCTGGCCCATGCAGACAGTGCGACACCTTCGTCAAAATTCAAGCGCCGCTCCAGCACAGATGTGGTGGAACTGCCGCCCAGCAGGGCCGCCAGCATCTGCAACGCGGCCGCCTCGGACTGGTCGCCACTGCGGCGCACAGGGGCCAGATACATGCGGCTGACATAGTCGGTACCCACGCGCGAATCTTCAAACACAATGCGCCGCTCGGCCAGATGCGGCGGCTCAGTAGGGCGGGTCGTCTCGGTGACATTCGGGTTTGCCGGGATCGCACCATAATATTGTTGGGCCATCTCAAGTGCTTCAACCGTGTCGACATCGCCTGCGATCACCAGAATGGCGTTATTTGGGCCATAATGCTGATTGTAGAAGTCCATCGCATCGTCGCCGGTCAGCCCTTCCATTTCGTGCCGCCAGCCAAGGATCGGGGTGCCGTAGGGGTGCGCCTTGTAAAGCGCAGCAAGCATGGTTTCGTTAAACTGCGCGCCCACACGGCTTTCCAGAACCTGACCCCGTTCTTCCAGAATCACACCGCGCTCTGGCAGCCATTCCGCCTCGGTGAAGGACAGGTTCTGCATCCGGTCGGCTTCCATTTCCATCATCAGGTCAAGACGATCTGACGCGACGCGCTGAAAAAATCCTGTGTAATCCCATGACACAAAGGCATTGTCCCGCCCGCCATTCTCCTCCACCATGGCAGAAAACTCGCCCGGATCGCGTGTGTCTGTGCCCTTGAACATCAGGTGTTCGAGAAAATGCGCGATGCCCGATTTCAGCGGCGGCTCATCTGCCGCCCCGGCGCGGTACCACACCATATGCACAACAACAGGCGCGCGGCGGTCTTCGATGACCACCACTTCAAGCCCGTTGTCCAATTCAGCATGGGTGACCGGCTCTGCATGGGCGGGGTAAAGCCAGCCAAGCGAAAGCAAGGCTGCGAAAGCAAGGTGACGCGCGAACATGAATTTCCTCCAAGACCCAGACATCAGGCAAGCTACCGTCTTTGGTCAGGGTTTCAAGCCCGCCCCACGCAAGCGTGACGACAATACCTGTGCCGGACCATAGCCCGGCACAGCCTGACCCTATTCGATTGTAACAGTAATCATCTCGGACACGATGGGCGGGTCATGCGGGACATGAAACTGATCGCCCATAACCAAAATAAAAGTATGGGTTCCGGTAGGCAATTCGAGCGTTGCTTCGGTCTGGCCACCCCCAAAGTGCAGCGACGTATCCGAGAAAGCGATATCTCCGCTGAACTCGATTTCATCTGGCGCAACATTAATCAGCATGTGGTGATGCCCCGTATCAGGCCAATCCACACCGGCTGGCGCAATTCCGATCCCGCGCGCGCCGAATTGAAATGTCACCGGGTTTGACACCGTGTCACCATCTGCGGGACTTATGAAATAGACAGATGCCCCCTCTGGGGCCGGGGTGCGTTCGATGTGATCGTGACTATGGCTGTCTGCAAAAGCAGTGGACGCCGCAAAAATCAGACCACACGCAAATAGATTGGTTTTCTGCATTCTGGTATTCCTCCCTAATACGGCAATGTGCCGATATTAGTAGGGTAACGCAAAACGCGCCAAATCAAGATAAATTTCTGCAGCCCGAAGCAGACAATCCCGGCCAAAAGCCCAGCCGGCAGTAATTATTCCCGCGGTGGGGCCGTTGGTGTTTGCGCACCAGCACGGCGCCAGCGTTCCAGCTCGGCATATTTGTCCAGCCACATGAACTCATAGGCGTTGTGATAGACATTGACCGAGAACAGGCGCTCCAGCAGACGGCCCCGATTGCGCTGCCGGAATTCAAGGTCTTCTGCGGCCAACTGCGCGCGGATACCTTCGGACCGGCCAAAGCGACTGGCGTGGTTCACGATGCCGCCATCCGCCGTGCCGCGCGTAACCGCAGCGGCAGGATTTCCACCCAGCGCACGTGCAATATCGGCCCGTGGCTGCGGGTCCACACGGTTCGCGCCCGCAGGATTGGGCGCAGGCAATTCGCTTAGATTGGTGGGCATTTCCAGCGGCCGGGTGGGCACAATGCCGAATTCATCCGGCCCCCGCTCTTGCGCGGCCGCATGCATCAGGATGGGATTCTCATTGTCTGAACAACCGCTAAGCGACAGCACAGCAATGCCCAACCCTGCGAAGATGACCTGCCTGACCGCCATCAAGACCCCCATTCCTTCCGATCCAACGCCTTGCTCATAGCGCATTCTAATCTTTGCGTCACGCCCTCGATGGACAAATCGCAATATCACTTCTTTTGCCGCTGCGACGTATTGCGCCCTGAAAACACAATCAGGGCAAACGCACCAGCAAAGATCGCCGCATCTGCGATATTGAAAGAATACGGATTTCTGAGCCCGCAACAAGACATGTTGATGAAATCGGCCACCGCGCCCCAGCGCAACCGGTCAATAACATTGCCCAACGCGCCCCCGATCAGCAATCCTGCGCCCAGTTGCAGGCCGCGCGTGGCCCCTTCGCGTTTGACCCAGACCCAGACAAAGGCGCTGATCGCTACCGCAATCGCCACCAACGCATAGCGCATGACGTCGCTGTCGGTCCCGAACAGCCCAAAATTTATGCCGGTATTCCACGCCATGGCGAAATTCAGATAGGGGTCGAACACCGGAATGAACAACCGCTGATCCAGCGCCAGCCGATCAATCACCCACCACTTGGTGGCCTGATCCGCGATCACTGTCAGCCCAAGCGTTCCTATTGCAACGCGCATTGCGTGGTGCTCCTTAATGGCGAAAATGGCGTTGGCCGGTAAAGACCATTGCCAGACCGGCGGCATCTGCGGCGGCGATCACCTCGTCATCGCGCAGTGATCCGCCCGGCTGGATGACTGCGCGCGCGCCCGCCTCTGCTGCTGCCAGCAACCCGTCTGCGAAAGGAAAGAACGCATCCGATGCCACGACCGAGCCTTGCGTCAGCGGTGCATCCAACCCCAGCGCTTCGGCCATGTCCTGCGCCTTGCGCGCGGCGATGCGTGACGAATCAACGCGGCTCATCTGGCCTGCACCCACACCGACCGTTGCCAGATCCTTAACATAGATAATGGCATTGGATTTGACATGCTTGGCCACTTTCCACGCGAAGAGCAGATCGGCCAACTCGGCCTCGGTGGTTCGCGCTTGGTGACGACTTTCAGATCTTCAGGCAGGATCATGCCATTGTCGCGGTCCTGCACCAGAAAGCCGCCGGAAACCTGCTTGAACGCAAGCCCGGCAAGCCCCGGATTGGCCAGCCCCTTGGTGGTCAGCAGGCGCAGGTTCTTCTTGGTGGCGAAATGTTCAATCGCAGCCTGATCGGCGGCGGGCGCGATGACCACTTCGGTCAGGATGCCGGTGATCGCCTTGGCGGTTTCCAGATCCAGCTTCATGTTCAGCGCAATGATCCCGCCAAAGGCCGAGGTGCGGTCGCAATCATAGGCCCGCGCATAAGCTTCGGCCAGTGACGCACCGCGCGCCACCCCGCAAGGATTGGCGTGCTTGATGATCGCGCAGGCTGGCCCGTCAGCAGGCAAAAACTCTGACACCAACTCGAATGCTGCATCCGTGTCGTTGATATTGTTATAACTCAACTCCTTGCCCTGATGCTGCACGGCGGTTGCAACGCCTGGACGGGTTGATCCGTCGCGGTAGAACGCTGCCGATTGATGCGGGTTCTCGCCATAGCGCAGGGTCTGCGCCAGAGTGCCCGCAAAGGCGCGGCGGCGAGGGGTGGGCTGGCCAATGGCCTGCGCCATCCATGTGCTGACGGCAGTGTCATAGGCAGCCGTGTGCGCATAGGCGCGCTGCGCCAGCGTCTGACGGAAGGACAGGCGCGTCTTGCCATTCTCGGCGTCCAGTTCAGACAGGAGCGGAATATAGTCATCAGGATCGGTCACAACCGTGACAAACGCATGGTTCTTGGCAGCCGCGCGCAGCATGGCGGGGCCACCGATGTCGATATTCTCGACCGCTTCGGCATAATCCCCCCCGCGTGCCACGGTTTGTTCAAACGGGTAAAGATTGACCACCAGCAGATCAATCGGGCGGATACCATGCGCGGTCATGGACCCCATATGCGCAGCGTCATTGCGCAAGGCCAGCAGGCCACCATGCACCGCCGGGTGCAAGGTCTTGACGCGCCCGTCCATCATCTCGGGGAAACCCGTCACATCGGCCACATCCTGCACGGCCAGACCTGCCTCGCGCAGCGCACGCGCCGTGCCCCCGGTCGAGATCAGCTCGACCTTGCGCGCAGCCAGTGCTTTGGCAAGATCAATCAGCCCGGTCTTGTCCGAAACAGACAGCAGCGCGCGTTTGACAGGGGCAAGGCTCACAGGGGCCGGATTGGCAGAGGCCGTATCAGTCATATCTTATCCTTGGTTCACATTCTCTAAAGCTCGGGCACCGCGAACGGGTCGGCTTGTAAGGTATCTCGTACCGCAAGCGGGGTTTCTTGCGCCTTTGCAAGGCTCCAGATGACCTGCGTCGTATAGCCTGTGGCCCGCAAGGACAACACGATCTGTTGGCTGGCGCGCGGTTTCAGGCGGCCTTTCTCCAGATACACCGAAGGTGCAAGCGTCAAGTGCAGCCCACCTGCACGAAATACCCAAATCTCGCCCGAACGCAGGGCCACGGAAACCGCAGTTCCGTTCATATCCAGCGAGGGTTCTGCCTCTGGGTGCAGGTGGAAGCGCAACGCGAAGGGCACACCTGCCCCGCCTGTGCGGGCCATCACATCATCAAAGCGCGACATCGCGCGCTTAGAGGTTGAAATCAGACTGTCCTCGCCGGTCAGCACCCGCCCATCGCTGGACAGGTCCAGATAGCGCAGATGTTCCAGCCCGTGACTGGACAGATAGCCGTCATGGCTCAGGCGCACGGTATAGGCGTGGGGCATGTGCCGAAATTCGACCCCTACATGACGCGGCCCATCAGCAAGGTCCAGCCGCGCCTGATGCTGGCTGGCAAAGCGCGACGAAGAATACCCCTCGAACGCCAATGTCGAATGCGACGCGGTGGCGCGACTCGCGCGGTGCCATTCGGCACCAAACTTGTGCCCATCCCCACAAGACACGATCAGCGGCCGCCGATTCGAGGTCAACTCGAATGCAAGCGTCGAGGCATGGGCGCGCATGGGGGCCGATTTCAGCGGTGGCGGGGCGGCATCAATAATCACAGTGCTGCGCCCTGCCATCAGCCGCGCATAGCCCATCGCCTTATCTGCGCGCGAGATGACATGAGCAGGGTTAATGCCATCATGCAGCGACAAGGCTGCGGCCAGCGCACCCTCCTGCCCCCGCCCACCGCCATGAAACCGCACCAAACCGCCATCGGCGTGGCGCAACAGGCGCAACGCCCCTGCCATGCGGTCCAGAAGCCCCACAAACTGCGCGCTGACGGGGCGGTCATGGTCCGTCATGGCCTGCGCGGCCCACACCAGCAGCTCAAAGGCTTTCAGCAATTCCTCGGGGTTGCGGGTTGTGATCCCGCCATCCTCGGCGATCTGCGTGCGCGCCGCCTTGATCACCGCGCCGCTTGCATACGCAACACGATCCGACAACCCCTCAAGCGAGAGTGTCGTATACAGCAAACCAACCTGCGCCTCGATCCGTGGCAGGCCAGCCGCAGCACGGCTTGCGCGGCGTTCAAGATAGGCTGAATGCTGGGCAAGAGCGCGCAAAAACAGCGTTTGCCCCTTGGCATCCATGCCCTGCATCAGAAACACGGCATGGGCAATCCAGCGAATCACGCGCGCGCCCGCCAGTCCCGGCGCCCAACCGGGGCCAGCACCCTGCCCGAACCGCGCGATCCAGTCCTGCAAACCGGCCTGCGCAAGCGCGCGCGCATCGCGATCGCCTACGGCTGCCAGATGGTCAAGCCAGCCAAACCCGTGCAGCGCATCGGTTGCAGCGGCACTTTTGGCGCTGAAGGGCACCCCACCAGAGGTTTCGATCAATTCCCCCGCTACAAGGAAATTTCCCGCCATCATCTGTTTTCCGCGCGCATAGAGGCCAACCATGCGTGGCTCGGGGTCAGACACCAGCGCCGACACCTGCACCCGCCGCAGCAACCAGCGCAGCAACAGGCGGTCAGTAAACCTGATCTGGTTTTTGCCGGTCGCGCTTGGGTCACTCACAATAGCCGCGCCTTCTTTGCTGATGGCTCTCAGGGCAAAATTTTCTGTGCAAATCTGCTTGTGGCTGTACAAAGATATGCCCAATCCGGCAAGCCTGACGCACCGCATTTCGGCACAGCACCGCAGTTACTGCTTATGTTGCAACACTGCGATGAAGAAACCATCCAACCCGCCCAATTCCGGCCAGTAGTCGGGCCGCGTGCGCAAGCACCCATCCGGCAAGCGCCATTCTTCCGGCAGGCCCGGCAGATCAGCGGACACAACCTGTATGCTGTGGCGGGCAAGCGCGGCGGTGATCTGGTCAGACCCTTCGCTGGGCAAGAGTGAACAAGTGCAAAACACCACCCGCCCGCCGGGGCGCAACAGCCCCTGTGCCGGATCAAGCACCCGGTCCAGCAAGGCGGCCTGTAGCGCTTGCAATGCCTTCACATCCTCCTTGCTGCGGATCAGCGGCAATTCAGGGTGGCGGCGCAAGGTGCCTGTGGCCGAACAGGGCGCATCCAGCAAGATTGCATCAAACGGCGCTTCAGGCTGCCATTCCAGCGCGTCAGCGATCACCAGTTCCGCCTGAAGCTGCGTCCGCGTCAGGTTTTCGCGCAGCCGCACCATACGCGCCGCCGAGATGTCCAGCGCCGTGACCTGCGCGCCCTGTGCGGCCAGCTGCATCGTCTTGCCACCCGGTGCCGCGCAGATGTCCAGCACGCGCAAGCCCGCCACATCGCCGAGCAAGCGCGCAGGCAGGGCAGCAGCGGCGTCTTGCACCCACCATTGGCCCGAATCATAACCCGGCAACGCCGAGATCTGGCCCGCATCGCGCAGGCGCAGGCTGCCAGTGGGCAAAACCTCGCCCTCCAACCCATCAGGGCGCGTGTCGCGCAGGGTCAGATCAAGCGCTGCGGGCACCAGATGGGCCGCCTCTATCGCGCCAGTCACCTTGGCCCCGTAAGCATTCTGCAACGCCCCGCGCAGCCAGTCCGGCAGGCGCGGCGCGGGCGCAGACGCCCAGTCCAACCCCTCGCCCAACTGGCGCAGCACCGCGTTGACCAGCCCGTCCAGCCTTGGCTGACCTGCGCGCCGAGTCAGGGCAACCGCATCGTTAATCACCCCATGCGCGGGGGCTGCCATGACATGCATTTCCGTCAGAGCAAGGCGCAACACCCACATCACCGGCTCTGGCGGCGCTTTGCGCATGGCACGGCGCAAATGCGCGTCGGCCCGCCCCATCTGGCGAAAGGTTTCACTGGCAAGCCGTTGCGCACGGGCGCGCCCTTCAGGCGGCAAACCTGCGAAGCTGTCCGGCGCGCGGGCGATCACATCGCTCAGGCTGCGACGATCCTGCAAAACCGAGGATATCAGATCGAGTGCTGCCGCACGCGGCGCGAGAGAGGGGGCATCAGCCATGAGCGGGTTTCTTGTCCTTTTAGGCCCGCGCGGTATATCAGGGGGGACGCCTGTTGCAAGGAAAACACCCATGTCCGACGATACACCCACACCAAGTGAGCCCACCCCCATACCAGAGGCAGAGCGCCGCGCCATGCTGCCCGCTGCCGCCCAGCGCGCGCTGGCCGAGGCCGATGCCCGCCGCGATGCGACCCAAACCGATCAGCGCCCACCAGAACTGGGCGGACGCAAAGGGCCGGAACCCGTGCGCTACGGCGACTGGGAGAAGAAGGGCATCGCAATCGATTTCTGACCAAGGCGGTTTGTAACCCTGCGTCGGATGGTGACGTATATCTCAGCATCAGCCGAAGGGAAAAGCCGATGCGTATGCTTGTCACCTGCGTCACTGCGATCTTGCTCAGCTTTGGGGTGGTCCATGCGGACCCGGCCCAATGGCGCGCGGAATGGCCCGATACTGATTTCACGCGCAGCACGGTCGATTTTGCCGAAATCATCTCGGGCGGGCCGCCCAAGGATGGTATCCCGGCGATATGGAACCCCGCGCTGATTGCGGCGCAGAGCGAACAGCGGCTGGATGCGCGCGAACCCGTACTGACCTATGCCCCCGAACACGGCCCTGCGCGCGCCTATCCGATTCGCTATCTGATGTGGCACGAGATCGTGAATGACGTGGTGGAGGGGCTGCCGATCGCGGTGACGTATTGCCCGCTATGCAATTCGGCGATGGTGTTTGATGCGCGCATTGACGGGGAGCGGCACACTTTCGGCGTCTCGGGCAAGCTGCGCCATTCCGACATGATCATGTATGACCGCGAAACCAAAAGCTGGTGGCAGCAAGCCGTGGGTGAAGGGGTTGTGGGCCGACATGCGGGCACGCAACTGACCCAATTGCCTGCCTGGATGGAAGATTGGGCCAGCTTTCTGACGGAGCATCCCGACGGGCTGGTGATGGACGAGCCTGATTGGCGGCGTGCCTATGGGTCAAACCCCTATGTCAATTACGACACTTCAAGCAGACCCTTTCTGTATCAGGGCGAAGACCCGCCGCATGGAATAAACCCGCTGGAACGCGTGGTACGTGTCGAGAACCGGGCATGGCCTTTCGCGCGGTTGCGCACGCAGGGCGAAATCCGCGAGGCGGGTGTGGTGCTGGACTGGCGCGCAGGTCAGGCCTCTGCGCTGGATGCGCGCGATATCGCCTCTGGGCGTGATGTCGGATCAGTTCGGGTCCGCGATGAGCAGGGCCGCGATATTGCCCATGACGTGCCCTTCGCATTCGCCTTTCATGCCTTCTTTCCTGAAGGGGTCTGGATGCTGGGCGACTGACATCCGAGCCGAGGCACGACTCGCCGCTGCCAGCCCCCCGGTCCTTGCTGTCCCCGTCAGTGACTGGTGGGGCACAGTCCGTTGAACGCCGCTCCTCAGCCTCATATTAAATGCAGATTGGGCCAGACGCAGATGCGACATGCAGCAACCTATTCTCCCATCTGCGGAGTCGAGCGGTACCCTGCGGCATTTGCCATCAGGGCCAGACATACAGGCTGCACCGCCCCGAACCTGCCGATTAACTGCTTACCGGGATCGCCATGCCCTTTTCCCGCGCAAGAGTGCGCATACGCCCCTGAAGTTTTTCAAATGCGCGCACTTCAATCTGGCGAATACGTTCGCGGCTGACATCATAGCGCTGTGACAGGTCTTCCAGTGTCACCGGCTCTTCGCTCAACCGGCGTTGTGTCAGCACATCTCGCTCGCGCTCGTTCAGCACATCCATTGCATCCATCAGCAACTCCCGGCGCAATTCCAGCTCATCACGCTCGGCGTAATCATTGGCCTGATCCGCGCCCTCATCCTCCAGCCAGTCCTGCCAGCTTGACGCGCCTTCTTCGCTGCCAATGGTCGCGTTCAGCGACGAATCGCCCCCGGACAGGCGGCGATTCATGGCGATGACCTCATCCTCGGTCACATTGAGTTCTCGCGCGATCTGGGCCACGTTTTCAGGGCGCAAATCGCCTTCTTCCAGCGCGCCGATCTTGGATTTCGCCTTGCGCAGGTTGAAAAATAGCTTCTTCTGCGCACTTGTCGTGCCCAGTTTGACCAGCGACCATGACCGCAGGACATATTCCTGAATAGACGCCCTAATCCACCACATCGCATAGGTTGCCAGACGAAAACCCTTGTCAGGGTCAAATCGCTTTACCGCCTGCATCAGCCCCACATTGGCCTCAGAAATCACCTCGGCCTGTGGCAGCCCATAGCCGCGATAGCCCATTGCGATTTTTGCCGCCAATCGCAGATGGCTGGTCACCAACTTATGCGCCGCCTCTGTGTCCTGATGATCGACCCAGCGCTTGGCGAGCATAAATTCTTCTTCCGGTTGCAACATCGGAAAACGGCGAATTTCTTGCATATAGCGGTTCAAGCCCTGTTCCGGGCTTGGGGCGGGTAAATTGGTATAACTGCTCATCTTACCATCCTTGGAACGCGTGCTTGCCAGACCCGAATGCGGCACCTCAGAACCGTATCATACCCGGATAACACACAAAAGTTTACATATAGTATACGCATGGCACGGGCTTTCCGACGCAACGCTCACTGCGTTGTGTTCGGGCGTGACATGCGCAAAACCGTCAACAAGCCCTCCATATCGGGGGGCAAGGGTGCAGAGAAATCAAGCATTTCGCCTGACACAGGGTGCGCAAACCCCAATGTCGCGGCATGCAGCGCTTGTCGCGAAAACCCAGCGCAGGCCGCCACCCCGTCCACGCCCAACGCGCGCTCGGACAGCTTGCGCCGCCCCCCATAGACCGGATCGCCCACCAACCCATGGCCCGCATGCGCCAGATGCACACGGATCTGGTGCGTGCGCCCTGTCTCCAGCCAGCATTCCAGCAAGGCGAGTGCCGGCGGGGTGCCGAAACTCTCCAGCCTGCGCGCGCGGGTGATCGCATGACGACCATTCGCCCAGACAACCGCCTGCTTCTGTCGGTCGGTCTTGCTGCGGGCCAGTTGGCTGGTCACTTTTAAAATATTGCCTGTCTCGAAACTCACCCCGCGCATGCCGCGCAGGCGCGGGTCCCCGGCATCTGGCACGCCATGCACCAGCGCCAGATAGCGCCGCATGACCGTGTGGCGCTCGAATTGCGCCGCCAGCCCCTGATGGGCGCGGTCGGATTTCGCCACCACCAGCAGGCCCGACGTCTCTTTGTCAATCCGGTGGACAATTCCGGGCCGCTTCTCGCCACCGATCCCCGACAGGCTGTCGCCACAATGATGCAGCAAAGCGTTGACCAGCGTGTGGTCCGGGCTGCCGGGGGCAGGATGCACCACCATGCCCGCAGGCTTGTTCAGCACGATCAGCTCCTCATCTTCCCAGATGATATCCAGCGCAATCTCCTGTGCGCGCGTCTCCACCTCCACAGGCTGGCGCATGCGCAGTATCAGCACATCGCCCTCTGCCACTTTCAGGCGCACATTGTCCAACACTTCACCTTCGCGCGACACGGCCCCGTCCTCGATCAGTTTCACCACGCGAGAGCGCGACAGGCCGTGCCCCTCTGGCACATCGCGCGCCAAGGCTTTATCAAGCCGTGCAGGGGGCTGCGGCCCAACCCTGACCTGTATCTCTGTGAAAGGCTCTTCAGCCATGGCACTGCCCCCTGATATGCCCCCGCCCCCGGACCAGCCCCCGCCCGATGTGCGGCTTATAAAATGGCTGGTTCTGGTGCTGACAAGCGTAATGATCCTCGGCGTCATAGTCATCATCGGGCTGCTTGTCACCCGCCTTGGCATGGCACCTGCCCCCTTGGCGCTGCCAGACAGCATCAGCTTGCCCGCAGACAGCACCGCACAGGCCATCACGCTTGCGCCGGACTGGGTGCTTGTGTTGACACAGCAAAACGAGGTTCTTCTGTTCGACCGCGCTACAGGCGCGTTGCGCCATCAGATTGCACTGCCCGAAGATTAACACCGATCCTTGATCATTTTCTTGCCAAAAATACTCAAATCCCGTGCGCGGTGACATGCGTAACAGATGATTGCCAGCCCTGCGCTGCCAAGCTACCCTTTCCCCACCACCATAAGGGAGAGACCAGTATGCGCCGCACCATCACCCGGACCATCGGAGACGCCGAGGTCAGCATCATCACCGACGGGGCCGTCACCTTCACCCCTGATCTGTTTCCGGGCACAGCACCCGATACGATCACAGACCTGCTCACCCAGGCTGGTGCCGCAGAGATCGAGACGAATTTTAACGCGGTGCTCATTCGTAATTCCGGCCGCGTCATTCTGGCCGATGCGGGGCCGCGCGATCTGTTCGGGCCAAGCTGCGGCTTTCTGTCCGAGGGGCTGGCGGAACTGGGCGTTACCCCCGATCAGGTGGACACACTGGTCGCAACCCATCTGCACCCCGACCATGTGGCAGGCATGATCACCCCGGAAGGGGACGCAGTCTTTGCCAACGCAACCCTGTTCGTGACGGATGCAGACCGCGCCTTCTGGTCAGAGGATACCAATTTTCAGGGTGCGCTGTCCGGGGTTGCAGACTGGGCGAAGCTGGCGCAATCCGTGCTTGCCGCCTATGGCGACAGGCTGCAAATCCTGTCCGAGGGGAAAGAGGCCGCGCCGGGCTTGTGGGGCATGGGTTTGCCGGGGCACACACCGGGCCATTTCGGCTGGCGGCTGGACAGCGGCGGGCACAGCCTTGTGCATGTGGGCGATATTGTTCATGCGCCCGCCTTGCAGGTGCCAAACCCCGAAATCGGGATCAGCTTTGACATCGACATGGATCAGGCGCGCGACACGCGCAAGCGGTTGCTGGACCAGCTGGCCAGTGAGGGGGCGCTGTTTACGGGCGGGCATTTCCTGCACCCCGCCTTCAACAGGGTCACGCGCACGCCGACAGGGTATAGTCTGGAACCGGGCCGCATTTAGCGCCGCTTGGCGCAAGCCCCCGTCCTGTCCTCACGCACGCCACAAAACGCAAACCTTGCGTCGGCTTTAGGGGCGTGTGCGGCTCAAGTCCCGCAATAGGTGACGATTGACGGGGCATCTTGCGGGGCGGGTTGGGCGAATGCCTCCATGCCTGCGACCGGGCGGTAAGGGTTCTGAACACGCTCCAGCAGGGCATGGAACGGGTCCATATCGCCGTTATCGCTGGCGGCTTGCAGCGCCGCTTCGACCAGATGATTGCGCGGTATATACAGCGGATTGCGGGCCTCAAGCATGCGCGCCGCCCCCTGTGGGTCACGCAGTGCCGCGCGGTAGCGCGCAAGCCAATCCTTCAGTCCCGAAGCGGACTTGAACAGCGCGGCCACAGGGGCAGGATCACCCCGCAAGGCCTCTGGCAAGGCCCGGAAGAACAGTGTGAAATCAACCTCCTGTCCCTGCCACAAGGCATGCATATCGTCGATAAGGGCCGCATCCACCTCGTCCAGTCCCAGCTTATGGGCAAAGACATTCAGCCAATCCTGACGATAGGCGGCCTCTGTCGCCTCGATCACAGTGCTTGCGCGGGCAATGGCGCGGTCTTCTTGCGTGTCGATCAGCGGCAACAAGGCCTCGGCCAGACGCGCCAGATTCCACGCCATGATTGCGGGCTGATTGCTGTAAGCATAGCGCCCCATCTGATCAATCGAGCTGAACACACTGGCCGGATCATAGCTGTCCATGAAGGCGCAAGGGCCGTAATCAATGGTTTCGCCCGAAATCGTCGAGTTATCCGTGTTCATCACACCGTGGATGAAGCCAAGCCCCATCCATTGGGCAACAAGCTTCGCCTGACGCTGACCTACACGTTCCAGAAAGCGCAGCGCAGCATCCTCGGCGCCCGTCAGGTCAGGATCATGGCGCGCGATTGCATATTCCAGCAAAAGCCTCAGCTTTTCGCTTTCGCCGCGTGCGGCAAAAAACTGGAATGTGCCCACCCGCAAATGGCTGGAGGCCACACGCGCCAGCACCGCGCCCGGCTCTAGCCCGAACTGGCGCAGAACGCGGTCGCCTGTGGTGCAGGCCGCAAGCGCGCGCGTGGTCGGAACGCCCAAGGCCGCCATCGCTTCGGACACCAGATATTCGCGCAACACAGGCCCCAGCACGGCGCGTCCATCACCGCCACGGGCAAAGGGCGTGCGCCCAGAGCCTTTCAGCTGAATATCCCAACGCGCACCTTGTGGGTCGATCACCTCGCCCAGCAAGATTGCGCGCCCGTCCCCAAGCTGCGCAGAAAACCCGCCAAACTGATGCCCGGCATAGGCTTGTGCAATAGGGCGCGCAGTGTCGGGCAAGGCATGCCCGGACAGCATGCCCACGCCTTCGGCCCCGCGCAAAGCGGCCACGTCAAGCCCAAGCGACTGCGCCAGCGGTTCGTTCAACACCAAAAGCTGCGGGTCGGGCCATTCCTGTCCCTGCCAAGGCACATATAGCCCCGTTAATTCCTGCGCATAACTGTTGTCAAAGCGGATCGAGAAAGTCATCGCGCACTCCGGTTGTCAACTGCGCTTCACTGATACCACGAATCGTGTTCGTGACCAGCCTAGCCATCAACCTGATCTAACAGATCGCCATAGCCTTCTGCTTCCATCTCGTCTTTCGGGATGAAACGCAGCGCAGCAGAATTGATACAATAGCGCAAACCGCCACGGTCGGCGGGGCCATCGGGAAAGACATGGCCCAGATGGCTGTCCCCATGGGCAGAGCGCACTTCGACACGGGCCATGCCAAGACTGTCATCACGCAACTCGACGACATGTTTGCTTAGAAGGGGCTTGGTAAAGCTGGGCCAGCCGCACCCGGATTCGTATTTGTCCGATGACGCAAAAAGCGGCTCGCCCGAGACGATATCGACATAGATGCCTGCGCGCTTGTTGCTGTTATATTCCCCTGACCAAGGCCGCTCGGTCCCGTTTTCTTGCGTGACATAATGCTGCTCCGGGGTCAGCGATTCGATGATTTCAGGGCGGCGTTCGTAACGCGACATGGTGGCCTCTTGGTCTGGTTTCTATGATGTGATGTAGCCATCGCCGGGATGAAGACAACCCCGGCGGCTTCGCTCTGGATTTCCGTGCAAGGCTGGTGCATAAGGACGCAAATTCGCCGCGCCCTGAACCGAAGAGGTGGCCCATGAAATTCCTGCTGCGCATGCTGACATGGTGGAACTTCTCCACGCTGAACACAGCGTTCTTCACATGGCGTCACGGCAATAAAGTGGGCGAGGATGCGCAGGGCAACATTTTCTACCGCTCCGCCGATGACAAGAAGCGCTGGGTCATCTTCAACGGCGAATCCGAGGCAAGCCGCGTTTCACCAGATTGGCACGGATGGCTGCACCACACATGGGACGAGCCGCCGACCGAACGCCCGCTGACGCATAAGGACTGGGAAAAGCCACATCAGGAAAACCTGACGGGCACCCCGCTGGCCTATGCGCCAGAAGGGTCTATCCGGCGCGCGTCACCGGCCCCGCGTAAGGATTACGAGGCGTGGACACCAGAATGAATATGGGTCAGGCCATCGGAATGCTGATGCGCCTGTTGCGCATGGTACAGCGCAGACAACGCCGCAATCGGCGCAGATAGACATGCGATTTCTTATTCTCTCCATATGCGCCTGTTTTGGCCTGACAACGAACGGTCTCGCACAGGAAATCGAACCGCCGACACCGTCGGAGCGCATTTCTGCCGCTGGCGGGGCGCTGTTGCGCGGGCTGGACAGGGTCGCGGGAACCAGCACAGATATCACGCTTGAAGTCGGCGACAGCGCGCAGATCGGGCATCTGGTCGTCATGCTGGAAGAATGCCGCTATCCCGTCGAAAACCCGGCAGGCGAAGCCTATGCGTGGATTGATGTGTTCGACAGCCGCGCAGATGAGATGGTTTTCTCAGGGTGGATGATTGCCTCCAGCCCGGCGCTGAGCGCGCTGGATCACGCGCGCTACGATGTCTGGGTCATAAACTGCACCACATCATAGGCGCTGGGCAGGGGCGCGCGGTCGAACGCGGCATCTGCCTGCAAGGCATGCGCCAGCCGTGCGCGATACGCGACGCGCGAAATCTCAACCCCGCCCAGACTGGCCAGATGCTCTGTGGGATATTGCGTGTCGAACAGCGTGTAGCCACAGTTGCGCAAATGCGTGACCAGATAGGCCAGCGCTACTTTTGACGCATCGCGGCGGCGCGAGAACATGCTTTCTCCACAAAACGCCCCGCCAAGGCCCAGCCCGTAAACGCCGCCAACCAGCTCCTCCCCCTCCCAGACCTCTATCGAATGGGCATGGCCCTGACGGTGCAGAATCGTGAACAGCCGCGCAATTTCGGAATTGATCCATGTCGATTCGCGCTCGGCACAGCCCGTCAGCACCGCTTCAAACGCCTGATCCAGACTAAGCCGGAAAGGTTCGGCACGAATCCGGCGGCGCAGACTGCGCGACATGCGAAACCCGTCGAGCGGCAATACCCCGCGCGCGACCGGATCAAACCAGTGCAGGCGCGGGTCATCACGGCTTTCGGCCATGGGGAACACCCCCATCCGATAGGCTTGCAACAATGTCTCGGGGGTCAATTCCAGCCGCATCACGCCCAAGCCTCAGAATTCGGCGGCGCAAGCCTCGCGGGCCATGTGATCCAACACCGCATTGACGAAATTGGTTTCGCGGCCTTCGGGGGAGAAAGCTTTGGCAATATCGACAAATTGCGAAATGACCACACGCGCCGGGGTTTGCGCACTTAGCATCTCGGCACCCGCTGCGCGAAACAGCGCTCGCAAGGTGGGGTCGATCCGGCTGATCGGCCATTTCGCCACCAGCGCGCGGTCCGTCATCTGGTCAATCGCGGCCTGCCGGTCCACGGCCAGCTCAATCAGACGGCGGAAATGGTTCACATCCGCCTCGGCCCATGTTTCGGTTTCCGTCTCGGCCCCGATACGGTGCGCTTCAAACTGGCGGGTGATTTCGCCAATCGGCACATCCGAGGCTTCCATCTGAAACAGGGCCTGCACGGCATAGAACCGCGCGGCCCCTTTACGCGCACGGCGTTCTTCCTGCGTGGGACGGCGTTTCGGGGGGGTATCGCTCATGCAACCGGTCCCTTGTTCTGACCTGCAATCTGGATTTCTTCGCGCTCTGGCAAAAACCCGACCGAACGGCGCGCACCGCCCCAGTGACGTCCAAGCGCGATCAGATGCAAGGCCGCCGCTGCAGCCCCGCCGCCCTTGTTCTGGCCCGAAACCTCGGCGCGGGCTTCGGCCTGCGCGCGATTCTCGACGGTCAGAATACCATTGCCGATGCACGCGCCCTGCAACCCGAGAAGCGCAATCGCGCGCGAGCTGTCATTGCAGACCGTGTCATAATGCGTCGTCTCGCCCCGAATCACACAGCCAAGGGCCACAAAACCGTCGAAATTCGACATGCGATGTGCCTGCCCGATGGCTGTGGGCACTTCCAGCGCGCCGGGAACCTCAATCACCTCATGGGTGCCGCCGACCTTTTCAATCTCGGCGCAAGCCCCTGCGACCAATTGATCCGCGATATCCTTGTAATAGGGGGCGACCACGATCAGCAGTTTGGGGGCCTTGTCGAATTCAGGCAATGGCAGGGTGTAATGTGTTTCATGTCCGGCCATGTCAGGCGCCTTTCGCGGGTGGAATTTTGCGGGTGCCGACAATGGACAACCCGTAGCCATCCAGCCCCACCACTTTGGGCGTGGCGGAATTGGTCAGCAGAATCAGATCATGCAGCCCCAGCGAGGACAATATCTGCGCACCAAGCCCGTATTGGCGCAGCACTTGCGGTGTGCCACCATCGGCGGGGGTCATTTTCATCTCTGTGTCGCGCAGCAGCACCACGACCCCGCGCCCCTCAGCGCCGATCAGGCGCATCGCATCGCTGAATTCATTGGAGCGCGCGCCGCCATCCGTGCCAACCATGTCCAGCAGTGGATCAAACGCATGCATACGCACCAGCACAGGATCAGGCGTAGTGATATCGCCTTTGATCAGGGCAACATGCTCGGCCCCTTGGGTGGTGTCGGAATAGACCCGCATCATCCACTCGCCACCAAAAGCAGAGGTGATCTTCTGCTCGCTCATCACCCGCACAAGGTTGTCATGCCGACGCCGATACGCGATCAAGTCCGAAATTGTACCAATCTTCAGCCCGTGTTTTTGCGCGAATGCCACCAGATCGGGCAGGCGCGCCATCGAGCCGTCTTCCTTCATGATTTCGCATATCACACCCGAAGGGTTCAACCCTGCCAGCCGCGAGATGTCGACTGCGGCTTCGGTATGGCCTGCACGCACAAGCACGCCACCATCGCGGGCGCGCAGCGGAAACACATGGCCCGGTGTCGCAATATCGGCGGCCCCCTTTCCTGCATCAATCGCCACGGCAACCGTGCGCGCGCGATCATGGGCGGAGATGCCGGTAGACACGCCTTCGCGCGCCTCAATCGACACTGTGAACGCGGTTTCATGGCGCGACGAATTGCTGGACGCCATCAGGGGCAGGCCCAATTCGTCAATACGCTCGCCCGGCAGGGTCAGACAGATCAGCCCCTTGCCATGAGTCGCCATGAAGTTGATCGCCTCTGGCGTCGCCATCTGCGCAGGAATGACAAGATCCCCCTCATTCTCGCGATCTTCATGATCCACAAGAATGAATATCCGGCCATTGCGGGCCTCTTCAACGATCTCCTCAGTCGAGGAGATGGCATCTTTCCAGCTTTGCTCGACATCACCGGGTTGTTCGTAACTCATCGCGGACTGATCCTTTGCTCTGGGATTGGCAGATAGCCCAAAGGGCGCGGCGGGAAAAGGGGGCAAACGGGCACATCGCCTGTGTACCGCACGCTCACTTAGTCTGGAATTGAGGGAAATCCGGCAAATTCTAGCAAATCTGTCCCTGCCAGAGGTGCCACATCATGAAATCCGTTCGCCAGCTTGCCACCGAGATTGTCGCCCGCGAAGGCGGCTTCGTCAATGACCGTGATGATCCCGGCGGGGCCACGAATTTCGGTGTGACGATCCACACCCTGCGCCGCCTGCGCCCCGGACAGCACATCACTGTTCAGGATGTGCGCGCCCTGACGCGCGAGGATGCCGTTGAAATCTATATCGAGCATTACTTCAACCGCCCCCGCATCGCCGAATTGCCCGAACCGCTTTGGCCCACGGTCTTCGATATGTATGTCAATGCAGGGGCCAATGCCGTGCGCATCTTGCAACGGTTGTTCAACCAAATGGGGCTGCAAGTGGCCGTTGACGGTGTGATCGGCCCGCAGACCATCGCGGCGGCGCAGCGCGCTTATGACATGGCCCCTGCGCATCTGGTGGATGCCTATGGCATTGCACGGCGCGATTACTACTACAGCATCGCAGACCGCCGCCCGGCAAGCCGCAAATTCGCGCGCAGACGTGATGGCGGCAAGGGCGGCTGGATCACCCGTGCTGAGGAATTCATCACCCCCCGCTTTCATCTAAGCGCGGGACAGCACCGCGACCGCACGCGGGGCTGGGCATGATAGGCTCGTTGTTCGGATGGATCTTTGGCGGCGCGCGCGAGGCGCGTGCGCTGGGGCAGACTGTCACCTCTGTGGCCGAGGTGTTTCGCCCCAACGCCACCCGCGCGCTGGAACTGGGCCATGATGCCTATAAGGCAGCGCATGCCAGCCACACCGCAGAATTTCAATATGCGCGTGGCGGCTGGTTTGATTCGGCGGTCAACGGCCTGAACCGTTTGCCCCGCCCGCTTTTGGCATTGGGCACGCTGGGGTTGTTCGTCTACGCGATGGCCGACCCGGACGGATTTGCCATCCGCATGCTCGCCCTAAGCAATGTACCCGAACCGCTCTGGTGGCTGCTTGGCGCTGTCGTGGCGTTCTATTTTGGCGCGAGAGAGGCGCATCACCTGCGTGTCAAGAAAGTACCCGCACCCCCGCTGGCAAATAGACTTGAGAGGCCAGAGCCACTGCAAGATACAGGATCGAACCCCGCTTTGGCCGAATGGAGCGGCGCGAAAGGCTAAGCACGCAAGCTGCGGGTCAAGACCCTTGGCGCAAGAAGTCCTCTTCTTCGCCCGTGACATCTATGCCCAGCGCTTCCAGCCCGCTTTCAAGGTTTTCCGCCAGATGCGGCATTCCAAGCAAGTAATCTGCGGTCGGGGTCGTCGCCTCTGTGATAGCAGTTGCGACGGCTTCGCTGTATTCCTCCGCCTCGAACGCCCCGCGCCCGACCCATGCAACCGCTGTCAGGCTGGCCTGCTCATCGTCATTCAAGCCGCTGATAAAGGCGTGCGCTTCTCGGTCGCCCACGGTTCCTTCGCGGGCAAGGTAGATGATATGTACGATCTTGCGCGGGCTAATGGCGAGCATGAGAACCTCCTGTATCGCGGCCCTAAGTGTCGCTGAAACGGCATTGCGTTGCAAGGTTAGATCGTGACCGCTTATTTGCCCGCGAACACGCGGTAATAGAGCCAGTCCGGCAGAAAATTCGCGCCCCTGAACAAAAGCGAGAACAGGCGCGGAAAGGCACGCTGAAACTTGAGCGAGCGCATAAGCTGCATCATCTCTTCCGCAGCCTGATCCGGCTCCATCAGGAACGGCATTGTGAACTCGTTTTTATCGGTCAGTCGTGTTCGGATGAAACCGGGATTGGCCAGTTGCACGTCAACACCAGAGCCGCGCAGGTCGGCATGCATCGATTCGGCTAAGTGCATCAGCCCGGCCTTGCTGGAACTATAACCGATGGACCCCGGCAACCCGCGATAGCCAGAAAGCGAGCCGGTGATGACGATATGCCCCGCCCCGCGCGCGACCATCCCCGGCACCACCTGCCCCAACACACGCACGGCCCCGGTCAGGTTGACATCAAACATGGCCTCGGTCTGCTCTGGTTGCCATTTTGTCGCGGGAAAGGGCCAATAAACCCCCGCAAGATAGATCATCCCGTCAACAGCGCCCGCCTCTTGCGCCGCGCGAACAACTGAATCGCGGTCGGACACATCACATGGAACGATCCGCGCTTGCCCCGGCAAACTGTCTGCCAGCGCTTTCAGGCTGTCCTCGCTGCGCGCACTCAGCACAAGCGTGCACCCTGCCTTGGACAGCTTTTGCGCCAAGGCGCGGCCCAATCCCTCAGATGCACCAACCAGCCAGTAGGTTTTTCCTGACAGCTTTCTCATGCATCCACCCTGCGCAAAGTTGCCACCAGTTCGGCCACCTTGATACCGAACTTGCGAAACTGGCTGCGGTTCACGATGGTGTTGCCATCGACCAAGTACATCCAGTCCGTGACCTGCAACGTGTGCCCGCCCGCACTTTCAGGCAAACGGATCGTGTAGTTCAGATGCAAAGCGCCCCCCTTCTGCTGGCCCCAGCCCGCGCCGACCAGATCATCCGCCTCGGCGGTGATGCGCCCGTCATTGCCCAGCGTCAGCCGCCATTCGCGGTCTTGCTTGGTGCCGCTGTCATAGGTGAAATGCTCGGCCAACACGCCGCGATTGCCGTCCCAGCGCCCGTCCATATCGGCGGTGAAGCGCGAGGTAACACGCCCCATCGGTCCATAGATTACGCCCTCGCACCGGATCGGACCAGACAAGTGATGGCGGATATCCACAGGCGGTTCCAGCTTGGCATAATCCGAAGATTTTTGCGCGCGAAACCCCAGTAGCCGCTGCGCCAGCGCCACAAACACCACCATCAGCACGCAACCGGCCAGAAAAGTCAAAAATGTGCTCATGGTCAGCTCTCCTTCAAAGGGGTAAGCGCCAGAAGCGCGATGGCCGCCACCTTCAACACCGAAGGCAGGGCCGCATATAGCAAAACAAGGGTTGTCAGCGCGGCGGGGGTGTTGTCGGCCCCGGCCTCGAATCCTGCAACCTGCAAGGCGGGAAAGACCATCAGCGCGGCCAGCGCCAGTGTGGCCTTGGTCACAAAGGCCCACAGGCCAAAGCCCTTGGCCGCTTCGGGCGACAACTCGGCCATGCGGCGCGAGAAGATCGCGGGCAAAAGGGTCAGGTCCGCGCCGATGCCCGCGCCCGAAATCACGCAGATCACCGCGAACAGCGCCAAATCGCCGGGGCCAAGCGTCGTGACGAAGGCGAAACTCAGCGCCGCCAGCCCCATGCCTGACAGAAGCGCTGTCTTGGCCCCTGTCCGGTGCGCCAGCCGCGCCCAGAGCGGCGCAGATGCCGCCGCCGACAGGAACAGCAGGATCAGCAACACCCCTTCCATGCCTTCGGCCTGCAACACGCTTTCCGCATAAAACAGAAACAACGTTGAGGTGATGGCCACAGGTGTTGCATTGACCAGCGCGATAATCAGCAGCCGCCGCGCTGTCGGGTCGGCGAACACTTCGCGCAACGACAAGCCGACATCGCCAATCTGCACCGCCCGCGCGCGGGGCCATTCGGCACGCATGGCCATAATTGCCAGCACGGTGATGACCACAAAGCCAAGGGCAAACCCCATGAAGGGCGCGGGCAGGACAGTGGCCAGCGCCACAGGTGCCGCCGCCGCCAGACAAACGCCCAGCAAAGCGCCGGTCTCGCGCCAGGCCGCCAGATAGACATGCCCGCCCTGCCCCAATGCCTCGCCACGCGCGGCACCTGTGGCGTAGAAGCAAATAGTCAGGAACGAATAGCATGAAAACAAAAGCGTCAGCGCAATGGCAAACCACGCAAGCGGTGCGAACAAGGGCGGAATAGCAAACAACATCAGCATGGCCGCCGCCATGATGCTGGCCGTCAGCGCCACGGCCAGACCGCGCATATGACTGATGCGTGCCGCCAGCCAGCCCAGTGCCGGATCTTGCACAAAATCCAAGCCACGCAGCACGAACAACACCGTGCCCAATGCCGCAAGCGACACCGCATATTCATCGACGTAAAAATAAGGGGCGTGAATATAGATGGGCAATCCGGCCATCGCCAGCAGCCCGCCGAACAGCGAATAGCCCCAAAGTTGGGGGCGCGCCGGTATGGCGACGGCCTCGGTCATTGGCTGACCTCTTGGGTGGGTGGCTTTGGCCGCGCGGTGAATTTCGCGCCCAGCCACCACAATTTAAACGCCTGCCAATGGATCAGTGCCAGCACACGACGCGATCCCATACGCCGCACCATCGCGCCCAGAATGGTACGATTGCGCAAAGGGTGGCGCGTGCCGGTCAGCGTGGCCACCAGCCCGGAGCCCGGCGCCTCATGGTCTTGCCGGTAGCCAATGCGGATCGAAAGCTTGTCAGTGCCAATATCGAAATTGAACGCATAGGCCCCCTCGACCGGCTGGAAGGGCGAGACGTAGAATATCTTTTGCGCTGCAAGCGTATCGCTGCCCTCAATAACCGAGCGGTCAGGCTTGACGCAGAGATAGGAATGCCGGTCGCCATAGGTGTTGTTAACCTCCGCAATGACCGCGCGCAGGCCGCCTTGTTCGTCATGGCACAGCCAGAAGCTGACCGGATTGAACAGATGCCCCAGCACGCGCGGTTGCGTCAGCAATGATACCGGCCCGTTGGTGATGTCGGTCAGGTGATGGGCGCTCAACACTTCGCGCACCCAAGCCGCCCCGCGCCCCTGCCCCGGCGCGCCACCATGATCGCGGTCACTCAGGCTGGCGATGTTGCGCCCGTTGCGCGACAGCAGACGCGGCAGGCGCAAATCCGCTTCGGCATCGAACAACACATAATCCACCCCATAGGTGAAGCGGTTGGCAATGGGACCACGCCGCCCGTGAAAGGTCTGGCCTGCGATATGTTCGATATCTTTCATGCGACGGCCAGTTTGGCGCTGCGTTCTTCCATCGCACGGGCGACATCGACCGCGCTGGCGAAACCGTCCTCATGAAAGCCATTGCGCATCCACGCTCCGCAAAACCATGTGCGGTTGGTGCCGTTGAAATCGCGGATCGTGTTTTGGGCCTGCAACGCAGCACTGTCATAGACCGGATGCGAGAAGGTGTAAGTGTCATAAATGCACTCTTCGCGCACTGGGTGGTTGGCATTCAGCGTGATGAACATAGGGTCATCCTGCGGGATGGGTTGCAGCGAATTCATCCAGTAACTCAGCGAGATGCGGTCGCGATCTTGCGGTCCGCGTTCCGTGTAGACCCAGCTTGACCAGCATTTTCGCCGCTTTGGCATGAAATCCGTGTCGCAATGCAGGATCGCATCATTGGGCTGATAGGTCACAGCGCCCAACGCCTGCGCCTCGGCCCCGGTCGGGTCTGCCAGCAGGCGCAGTGTGACATCGGAATGGGTGGCGAAGATTACCTCGTCAAATTGCTCCTCCTCGCCGCCATGCGCCTTGACCCAGACCCCCATAGGCCCGCGCCGCACGGATTGCACCGGCGTGGCCGTGCGCAGGGTCACGCCCGCGCGGTCAAGATAGGCTTGCAACCTGCGCACATATTCCACCGATCCGCCTTGCACCGTGTACCATTGATGCTGCCCTTCATACCCCAGCAGGGCGTGGTTGCGGAAGAATTCCATCATCGCATGGGCGGGGAAATCGAGGATTTTCTGTGTGGGCGTTGACCAGATCGCGCCAGAGAAGGGCAAAAGATACCTTTCGCGGAACCAGTCGCCTGTACCGAGCTTGTGCAACAGCCCGCCAATGCTCAGGCTTGGGTCCGCAGCACTGGCTGCAAGGCCGTTCTTGTTGAAATGGACAATATCGCGGATCATGCGCCAGTAGCGCGGGTTTGCAAGGTTCTTGCGCGAGGCAAACAACTCGTCCAGCCCCGACAGCGAATACTCGAACGCGCCATCATCGAAGGATGCGCCGAAAGACATGTTCGACTTCGCCACCGGAACATTCAGCTTCTCGAAAAGCGCGGTCAGATACGGGTAATTGGTATAGTTGAAGACAATAAAGCCGGTATCGACAGGCTGGGTGCCATTTTTGCCTGCCAGAATTGTGCGTGCATGCCCGCCCAAACGCGGCTCGCCCTCGAAAACTGTGACACGGTGTCGCTGCGACATGAGCCACGCGCTCGCCATTCCAGAGATACCCCCACCGATGACAGCAATTCTTTTGGCGGGGGTATCAATAAGTTCAAATGGCATGCAGCCACTCCTTGTTGGTCTTGAGATAATGAAGTTACGCACTGAATGAGGTGGCGGATCATTTCGCAAAAACTATGATTTTAATCCCGATTTTTCCTGCGCAGGAAGTGATCTGCTTGCGCGTATCTGACGTAAACATCACATGTTTGATTTTGCACACCCCTCGCACACTGCTCGACAAGCCGGTTTGGCTGTGGATATGCTGTTGTCAGAGCGCGAGGGAACTCGCCGCGGGAAAAGGCAGTCGGCAGTGAACGCACAGAACGGAGCGAAATGGGTAGTCCTTCTCGAAAAGGTCGCGGCCGAGCAAAGCACAGACGCTTTTACTGAGTTGTTTGAGCATTTTGCGCCGAGGGTCAAAGGATTTTTGATGAAGTCCGGCGCAGATCATGCGCTGGCTGAGGAATGCGCGCAGGATGTCATGGTCACTGTGTGGAAAAAAGCCGCGCAGTTCGATCCGGCCCGCGCGAGTGTAGCAACCTGGATATTCACCATAGCGCGCAACAGGCGCATCGACATGATGCGCAAGGATCGCAGGCCAGAGCCTGAAGAATTAACCTGGGGACCGGAAGCAGAGCCAGACCAACTGGACGTGATGACATTGCAGCAGGAAAGCGAATTGCTAATCTCAGCCATCGCAAACCTGCCAGAGAAACAACGCGTGATGATCGAGCGCGCGTATTTTGGGGATCTGACCCATAGTGAAATCGCAGATGAAACCGGGTTGCCGTTGGGCACCATCAAATCCCGAATAAGACTGGCGCTGGAGCGTTTGCGCCATTCCTTGAGTTGAGAAAGACGACCATCATGATTAACCACCACCTGAGCGACAAGTTATTGATGGCCTATTCGGCAGGCACCCTGCCCGAGGCGTTCAATCTGGCTGTCGCAACCCACATTGCCATGTGTGACGAGTGCCGCGCGCGGCTGGCCAGCTTCGACGCTGTAGGTGGGGCTGTGCTGGAACAGGTTGCACAAGACAGCTCCGCCATGGACGACACGGCATTGTCTGCGACCCTGTCACGCATCAAAGCGCAATCGCCCAGCGAGAGGCCCAGCGCCAAGCCCATAAGCAGCAAAGTTCTGCCAGAACCGCTGTGCAGCTATGTCGGCGGCGATGTCGATGCTGTGAAGTGGCGCAGCGTTGGCGGCGGGGTGCGGCAAGCCGTGATACCCACCTCTGACAGGGCCACAGCACGGCTGTTATACATTCCGGCCGGGGTTGCTGTTCCCGATCATGGCCATAATGGCATGGAGCTGACACTGGTGCTGCAAGGCGCCTTTGCAGATGAGGCGGATTGTTTTCGGCGCGGCGATATCGAGATTGCCGATGAGGGAACCGAGCACCAACCCATCGCGCAAGCGGGGCTGGATTGTATCTGCCTTGCCGTGACAGACGCACCGTTGAAATTCCGTGGCTTTCTGCCCCGGCTGGCCCAACCCTTTCTGGGGATTTGACGCAGATCAAGGCAATCACCGACAAGCCCATGCAACCTCGCATTCATATAAATTAATGTGAGGACGCATCATGGATTACCCTGCCTTCATCGCCGCAACACGCGACCAAAGCCGCACTCTGGCGAAAGCCCTGCCCGACACGATGAAAGGCTTTGGCACGCTCTCACGCGCTGTGAAGGAGGGCGGGGTTCTGGGCGTCAAGGAAAAGGAGTTCGTGGCACTTGGCATTGCCATTGCAGTGCGCTGCGAGCCCTGCATCGCGTTCCACGTCGAGGCGCTGCTCAAGGCTGGTGCCACGCGCGAAGAACTGGGCGATGTGCTGGCGATGGCCATTCAGATGGGCGGCGGGCCTGCGGTGATGTATGCGGGCAAGGCCCTTGCATGCTGGGACCAGTTGCAAACGGTTTGACCTGATTGTGCGGCTGCGCCGCAAGTCTATATGACGCCCCCGCCCGTTCCGGGCCGGGGGCGCCAGTTTTTTTGAGTATTTTCAGCAAGAAAATGTCGCAGTGCGGGGGCCGACACTGGGATGAAAAAAAGCCCCGCCATGAAGGCGGGGCAAGTTGGCGTCCCGGCGGGTAACACAGGACACCGGCGGTAAACTGTTGCAACGTCAGTCGTGCATCTCGGCGCGGATTTGCTGACGCAGAATGTCGATGGGGATCAGTTGGCCATCGCGTTTGAACTGCCAATAGGTCCAGCCGTTGCACGATGGCGCATTTTCCAATGCCGCGCCCACCTGATGGATAGACCCCCGATGCTCGGCGCTGACCAGAGAGCCGTCGACGCGCACCTTGGCGGCCTGACCGCGCGGGTTGACCAGCATTTCACCGGGGCGCAGCATGCCACGCTCGACCAGTTGGCCGAAGGCGACGCGCGGCTGTGCGCGTTTTGACAGGGTTGTTTGCAAGGCTGCCGTTTCCAGCGTGCGCACCTGCCCCAGCCGTTTCGCGGCCACCTTGCGATAAGCCTCTTCGCGCTCGATCCCGATATAGTTGCGGCCCAGCAATTTGGCGACAGCCCCTGTGGTGCCTGTGCCAAAGAACGGGTCCAGCACCACATCGCCCGGTTTGGTCGAGCCGACCAGCACACGGTGCAGCAGGGATTCGGGTTTTTGGGTCGGATGGGCCTTGTCGCCCTTGTCATCCTTCAGCCGCTCATGACCTGAGCAGATCGGCAACACCCAATCCGAGCGCATTTGCACACCCTCGTTGAGTTCCTTCAGCGCCTCGTAATTGAAGGTGTATTTCGCCCCTTCGGATTTAGAGGCCCAGATCATCGTCTCATGGGCATTGGTCAGGCGCTTGCCACGGAAATTGGGCATCGGGTTCGATTTGCGCCACACCACATCGTTGAGAATCCAGAAGCCCGCATCCTGTAGCGCGGTGCCAACGCGGAAAATGTTGTGATAGGAGCCGATCACCCAGATCGCGCCATTGGGTTTGAGCAATCNGCGCGCGGCCTTGAGCCATGCACGGGTGAACTGGTCATAGACCTTGAAGCTGTCGAACTGGTCCCACGCGTCATCGACGGCATCGACGCGACTGTTATCAGGGCGGTGAAGATCGCCCTTGAGCTGAAGGTTATACGGCGGGTCCGCGAAGATCAGATCGATGCTGCCTTCGGGCAGGGAGTTCATCACCTCGATGCAATCGCCAGAAAGTATCTCGTTAATAGGAAGCATTTTCGCCTCCTGCGCCACTATTGTCACTGCCATGCCTGCCTCAATCTTGCGCCTTTTTGACGCTTGTTGAGGGCATCATGAGTCAAAGGCGATTCGGCGTCAATTTCTTTTTGAATCAGAGATTTGAAAAACTTTCTTCATGTGACCTATGGACACAATATTTTGCGTATGGGGGCGAAGGAGCGTCTATGCTCTGGGGTCAGCCCCAAATCTGCTATGGCATTTTTGTGACGCTTTGTCGGATAGCCCGCATTCTCGGCCCAGCCATATCCGGGGTAGCGCAGATCCAACTCGGCCATGATCCGGTCGCGCGTAACTTTGGCGACGATGGAGGCGGCAGCGATGGACAAGACCTTGCCATCACCCTTGACCACCGCTTGCGCAGCGCATGGCAAACCGGTTGGCAGGCGGTTGCCATCGACCAGCAGAAAATCGGGCGACACATCCAGTGCGGCAATGGCGCGGTGCATTGCCAGATATGTCGCTTGCAGGATGTTGATCTCGTCAATCTCGGACGGGCTGGCATGGCCGATGCCGACATCGGCGCTGGCCATTATGGCGGCAAAAACATGTTCGCGCGCGCGCGCGCTGACGCGCTTGGAGTCGTCCAGCCCCGCAGGCAGGGCCGCTGGGTCCAGCCAGACGGCAGCGGCGGTCACAGGCCCGCATAGCGGGCCGCGGCCCACTTCATCCACACCGACCACGCGGCGCGCGCCTTGCTGGGTTGCAAGGCGCTCATAGTCATAGTCGGGGCCTGATCTTGGGGTCATGACCGGGTAATGCCCGAACGTGCCCGGTTTGTGCAACCCTTACCGGCGCGGGCTGCGATAGCCGCGCTCGGTCAGACATTGCGCGGAATAGATCGTTCCTGTTGTGCTGCGCACCTGACAGGTGCGGGGCAGATCGCGCACGCCGCGCTGCTCGAGACAAGAGCCGCGATACCCTGCCAAGGTCTGCCCGCCGTAGCGGTAGGATATCAGACATTGTTGCGGCAATTGAAGGCCACCGTGCCAACCGCCACCGCGCTGTGGCGGCTGGTGGCGGTCACGCCCGCGGTTGGGTGTGCCGCGCTCAGCGTAATAACCCGCATCCCGTAGGCAGACGGCGCGGTAAACGCTGCGTTGCCCGCGATTGGTGCGCGTATTTTCCAGACAGTGGCGCGGCAGGTTGCGCAACCCCGCATCGCGCAGACATTGGGCATTATAGAGCGATATGTTGCGGTTGCGGACATTCCATGTCTCGCGGCAATGGTTGGGCAATTCGCGGCTGTGGGGCTGCGCGCGGCTGCTGCGCCCGTCAGACCGTGCTGCCTGCACCACAATCGCCACGGCGGCGGCCCCCAGCAGCAGTTTGATCAGCGCATCATCCGACGCCTGCGCAGGTGCTGCGGGCAAGGTCATAGCGCCCATGGCGATACCTGCTGCCACAAGGGCGCTGGTGGTTTTCAGTCTTAGGTTGCTTAGAAACGTGGTCATACCTTGGGGTCCTTTCTGTACAAAGGTCATGCCACGAGCCTGCGGCGGGCGATCGCGTCGTACAATAACGCCCGTCTGCTATCCGATAACACCCAAGCCACATGGGCGCGGATATTGAATAACTCTGCCGCTGGTGCGATGGTTCCAGTATGAAGAACACCATCATAACTGCGGCCTTTCTGGTACTGGCGCTTGCGGGACAAGCCTCGGCCCAGTGTTACGCAGATTACAAAGCCAAGCAGGACAACCCTTTGCGCCTGCAATATGGTATCATCGAATTGCCGCAGGCGGCTTGTGCCTCTCCGCAGGCCGCACGCACCTATGCCGAACCTGTTATTGCGCGCAGCGGCTGGACGCTTCTACAGATTGAATCCATCTTTGACGAAACCGAGTTTCAACGCAGGAGCGCCAATGCCGGGGCCATCCATCTCCGCCAGTGATATTTCGCGGCTTGGCAACCGCGCGGTCATCTGGGGCATTGCGGCCATCGTGGGTGTTCTGGCGCTAACGGCGGTTTTGCTGTTTCTGAACTTGCCGGATGCTGGCGCGTTCAATGCGCGGGTCGAGCGGGTGTTCATCGAGAATGCCGACCTGACCAGCCAAGCCGAGATCAAGCTGCTGGAAATCCTTGCCCAATCGGGCACGGCGTTTTCAGAGACACTTGTGTCTTACCGCATTGTCATCTTTGTGCTGCTGATCTTTGCAACGGGTCTGTTGGTGACGTCACTGGTCATGATCGTGATGCTGATCGTGCTGAACCGGCGTATGGCGATGGTCGAGAAGCAGGGTTTACAGGTCTCGCAACTGGTGATCGACCGGGCGACCAATTCGGTGGCAATCAATGACATGGAGTTCAAGCTGACGCCCGCCGCAGTCGAGACATTGGCGGTATTGGCCGAGGCGCGCATTGATGACGAAGTGCTGACCGGCGCAGCGATCGAGGCGGTCATCTCGGGCCGGCAGGAGATTGACTGCGATGAGGCCGCCGGGGCCACGCGGATCAAACGCCTGCGCGATACGCTGGGAAACCAGTTAATCAGCGAGGTTCTTGTCAAGAATATTGCGCGCCAAGGATATATGCTGGCGATTGACAGCAAGGTGATCCTGCTGCGCTAAGCCGACCCTTTTGCGCCATCATTCACGAGTACCCTTGCACCCGCCCCCCTGCAATGCCAGATATTGCGGCAGAGAACAGGGAGAGATGCGATGCTGGACAAACGCCAATTCTATATCAATGGCAGCTGGTGCGACCCGGTCGCGGGGCAGGATCTGGACGTTATCAACCCTTCGACCGAAGAGGCCTGCGCGGTCATCTCGCTTGGGGGGGCAGCAGATACAGACGCTGCGGTTGCCGCGGCCAAGGCCGCCCTGCCCGGCTGGATGTATTGTGATCCCTCCGAGCGGCTGGCGTTGGTCAAGCGCATACTCGAAGAATATAAAGCGCGCGCGGAAGACATGGCACAGGCCATCAGTCTGGAAATGGGCGCGCCCATCGACATGTCGCGCAGCTCTCAGGCGACGTCGGGCACATGGCATATCAGCAATTTCATCAAGGCGTTCGAGAAGGTTCATTTCATTGAACCTTTGGGCGATCATGCCCCCGAGGATCGTATCATCCGCGAGGCGGTGGGCGTCTGTGCCCTGATCACGCCGTGGAACTGGCCGATGAACCAAGTCTCATTGAAAGTAATCCCGGCCCTGCTCGCGGGCTGCACGATGGTGCTGAAACCGTCCGAAATTGCGCCGCTGTCCTCCGTTGTCTGGAGTGAGATCATGGATGCGGCAGGCACGCCGAAGGGCGTGTATAACATGGTCAATGGCGACGGGCCGGGGGTTGGCACCCAGCTTTCGGGCCATAAAGATGTCGATATGGTCAGCTTCACCGGCTCGACCCGCGCGGGCATTGCGATTTCCAAGAATGCCGCCGAGACATTGAAGCGCGTGCATCTGGAACTGGGCGGCAAGGGCGCGAATATCATCTTTGCCGATGCCGATGAAAAGGCTGTGAAGCGTGGTGCGCTTCATTGCTTCAACAATACAGGCCAGTCCTGCAACGCCCCCACACGGATGCTGGTGCAGCGCGACATGTATGATCAGGCCGTAGAGACTGCGCGCGAAGTTGCCGAGAAAACGGCAGTTGGCCCCGCATCCGAGTCCGGGCGCCATATCGGGCCGGTCGTCAGCCAAGCGCAGTTCGACAAGATACAAGACCTGATTCAGGCGGGCATATCAGAGGGCGCACGGCTGGTCGCGGGTGGCTTGGGTCGCCCCGAAGGTGTCAATCGCGGCTATTTCGTGCGTCCGACTGTGTTTGCAGATGTGACCAATGAAATGACCATCGCGCGCGAGGAAATCTTTGGTCCGGTGCTGTCGATCATCCCGTTTGAGTCCGAGGAGGATGCCGTGCGCATCGCGAATGACACCGTCTATGGCCTGACCAACTATGTCCAAAGTCAGGATGGCGCAAAACGCAACAAAATGGCACGGTTGCTGCGCTCTGGTATGGTCGAGATGAACGGCAAGTCACGCGGCGCGGGCGCACCCTTTGGCGGCATGAAACAGTCAGGCAACGGGCGCGAAGGCGGCGTCTGGGGGATTGAGGATTTCCTAGAGGTCAAAGCCGTATCCGGCTGGGCCAATGACGCGGAGTGAGCAGATGACTTACGCCTATGACGATCAGAACATCTTTGCCAAAATCCTGCGCGGGGAAATCCCGTGCAGCAAGGTGTATGAGACAGATCATACACTGGCTTTCAACGACATCTCGCCAAAAACGCCGCATCATGTGCTGGTGATCCCTAAGGGTCCATATGTGTGCTATGACCATTTCGCGCAGAGCGCCTCGGACGCCGAGATCGTGGATTACACCCGTGCCATAGGCGCGATTTGCACGCAACTGGGTGTCGCGCAGGGCGATGGTGGCAATGGTTATCGGATGATCTCGAATGCCGGACCCGACGGCGTGCAGGAAGTGCCGCATCTGCACGTACATATCCTTGCAGGGCGCAATATCGGGCCAATGGTCATGATGCGCCCTTGACGGGCTAGGCGCGAGTGCATAATCAAGCGCTCAGGATGGCGAGTTGGCGGAGTGGTTACGCAGCGGATTGCAAATCCGTGTACAGGAGTTCGATTCTCCTACTCGCCTCCATATAACCCCGAAATCATGAACAGGTGCGGCCCTTGTTGGTGCAACGCAGATCCGGCTTGTGGCATCTGACAGCACCCCCTCGCGCCCTGAAACGCGGGGGTTCCAGTGCCGGATGGGCGTCAGCGTATAGGTCAATCACCCCCCATTTCGAACGTGAACGCCGCGCGAGGGCTTGCGTACTTGTATTCTTGGTAATAAAATATTATTCTTATAGTGCATATTGAGGGGGTGCAGACCATGCTCGATGATCCCTACCCGAAAGTCAGACCCGGCCCGCCGCGCGCCAGTGCCATCATCTCGCCGCGCGTATTCTCATTGCCACCGGGCACCGAGCGTTATGTCGTCGCGGGGGCGGGGGCGATTCTGGTGCCTGTCTGGGCGGGCGATTCGGTGCGTGTGCACAATGACGAAGGTGGTCAGCCCTGTGAAATCGTTTCGACCGACGCCAAAGGTCGTGCAGACGCCGGGATTATCGGCGCGGTTGCGAATGGCACCGCCTCTGGCCTGCAAGCGCTGCTTGACAGTGATAACAGCTCGCTCATCGGGCTGCGCATGGGGATTGCGGCGCGCAATATCGACCTGTCATCAGCCCCTGCCCTGCGCCTGTTCGAAGCGACGACCCCTGCGGGCACTGAAGAGACATTTCGCGTCGCCCGCGACGGTGTGGCGATCATCGCCGCCCCCGGTGGCGCGATGGATTTTGAGCGACAGGACACTGCCACCCCCCTTACCGTCACAATTACGCGCGCCACCCTGAAACCACATACGCGCTTCGAGTTGCCCGACCCGCTGGCCGAACCGCTGGCCGAGGTCCGCGTGCATTCGGCCACGGCAGAGGCCTATTTCGTCAAGGCGGGCGACTATATCCAGATACTGGATGTCGATGGTCGCCAATGCACTGATTTCCAATGCTTTTCGGCGCGCAAGCTGGACAAGGGCCTTCAGCACCCGTTGGATGTGACCACTACCCGCACCTTGATGGGGCATGCCTATCCCATGCCGGGGCTGCACGCGAAATACTACGATCACGAGATGGAGCCACTGGTCGAGGTGGTGCAGGACACATGCGGGCGGCATGATGCCTTTGCGATGGCCTGTGCGGCGAAATATTACGACGATATCGGCTATCCGGGCCATGTGAATTGCACCGACAATTTCAATGCAGCCCTTGCGCCCTATGGCGCAGACCCGCGGCCGGGCTGGATGGCGATAAATTTCTTTTTCAACACCGGGCTGGATGAGCATGGCGTGCTCTATACCGACGAGCCGTGGTCGCGCCCCGGTGATTATGTGCTGCTGCGCGCGCTGACCGATCTGGTCTGTGTCAGTTCCGCCTGCCCCGATGACACCACACCTGCGAATGGCTGGAACCCAACCGATATTCACATCCGCACCTATAGCGGCAAGGAAACCTTCAAACGGGCCATCGCCATGCGTGCCACGCCCGATTCGGAGCCAAAGATGACCAAGGAAACCGGCTTCCATGCCAGCTTTGCCAAGCATACGGGCAATTTTATCGAGTATAACGGCTATTGGCTGGCAAATTCCTTTGCCGAGACTGGCGCGGTAGAGGAATATTGGGCCTGCCGCCAGAAATCGGTCATCATGGACCTGTCGCCGCTGCGCAAGTTCGAAATTACGGGGCCGGATTCCGAAGCGCTGTGCCAGTATATTTTCACCCGCGATGTGCGCAAATTGGCCGAAGGGGGCGTGGTCTATACGGCCATGTGCTATCCGCATGGCGGGATGATCGACGATGGCACCTTGTTCCGGCTGGGGCGCGACAATTTCCGCTGGATCGGTGGCAATGACTATGGCGGCGAATGGATCAGAGAGCAGGCCGCGAAACTGGGGCTGAAAGTGCTGGTGCGTGCCTCGAGCGACCAGTTGCACAATGTCGCGGTCCAAGGCCCCGAAAGCCGCGACCTGCTGCGCAAGATCGTCTGGACCGCGCCGCACCGCCCGACATTCGACCAGTTGGGCTGGTTCCGCTTTACCCCTGCACGGTTGCACAGCCATGACGGTGTGCCGATTGTTGTGTCCCGCACCGGCTATACTGGCGAATTGGGCTATGAGGTGATGTGCCACCCGAAAGATTGCGCCGCCGTCTTCGATGCGATCTGGGAGGCAGGGCAGGATCATGGCCTCAAACCCTTCGGGCTGGAGGCGCTGGATATGGTGCGGATAGAGGCAGGGTTAATTTTTGCAGGTTATGATTTTTCCGATCAGACCGACCCGTTTGAAGCAGGCATCGGCTTCACTGTGCCGCTGAAATCGAAAGCGGATGATTTCATTGGCCGCGACGCCCTGATCCGGCGCAAGGAAAACCCCATGCGCAAGCTGGTGGGGTTGGATATCGACAGCAATGTCGATGTCGGGCATGGGGACACGGTCCATGTCGGGCGCGCACAAGTGGGTGAGGTGACCTCTTCCATGCGCTCGCCGCTGCTAGGCAAGAATATAGCCCTTGCGCGGCTGGATGTCGCCCATGCGGATCTGGGGGCAGAGGTTGAAATCGGCAAGCTGGACGGGCATCAAAAACGCCTGCCCGCGCGCATTGTCCCCTTCGCGCATTACGACCCGAAGAAAGAGCGCCCACGCTCGTAGAAAGTCAGGCGCGCCAATGTCGCAGACACCCTTGATCGAACACATGGGCGGCGAAAGTGCTGTGCGCGCGCTTGTCGAAACGTTCTATGATTTGATGGAAAGCCTGCCCGAAGGCGCGCATCTGCGCCTTTTACATGAGCGCGGACAGGGCATGAACAATGCGCGCTCGGAGCAGTTCGCCTTCATGTGCGGCTTTCTTGGCGGGCGACGCTACTATGCCGAACATCACGGGCATATGGATCTGCGCGCGATTCATGCCCACGTGCCGGTAAGACGCGACGACGCGGAAAACTGGCTGTTATGCATGGACCGCGCGCTGTCGGCGTGCGGGCATTCAGGCCCAGAGATGGAGCGCCTGCGCGCATCCCTGCGCCGCGCGGCCTTGCGTTTGGTCAATGATCTTGGGGAATGGGGCGTGTGCCACTCCAGCGCCCCGAAGTGATCGCAAACTCCCACCCCGCGATCTGGCGCAGACGCGCCCTTTGCACATTCGATTCGGACCAGCTTGGCAGAATACGTGACGCATCTAGACCAATTTCAGCCCAGTTAAGGCCACTGAAACGGTGAAAACTGCGCCAATACTTGCCCAGCAGTAAAATATTTTTCTTTTAGTATTGATTTTGAGGGCAAGCTTCGGTCAACCTGTTGCCAAGTGGGTGCGCATGCGCAACCAATATAAACCAAAACGAACCAGTACGAACCAAACAGGGAGAGGTGACATGACAACATCTTGGCGATTTTCGGCACTGGCGGACCGGCACCGGGCCATGGGCTCGGCGTTGGAAGACTGGTCCGGCATGGGCACGGCATGGAGCTACGACAAGGATCAGGAAGAAGAATACATCGCCATCCGCACCAAGGCCGGGTTCATGGATGTGTCAGGCCTGAAGAAAGTGCATGTGGTCGGCCCGCACGCGTTTCATGTCATCGACCGCGCGACCACGCGCAATGCCGACAAGATCAAGCCGGGGCGCAGTTCCTACGCGACCATGCTAAATGACGAAGGCAAGTTCATCGATGACTGCGTGATCTACCGCACTGGACCGAACGCCTATATGGTCGTGCATGGCGCAGGGCAAGGCCACGAGCAACTGACGATGGCCGCGATGGGGCGCGATGTGGACATCCGCTTTGATGACAACCTGCATGATATCTCACTGCAAGGCCCGATGGCGGTGGATTTTCTGGAAGCCCAAGGCGTGCCGGGCATCCGCGATCTGGCCTATTTCGCGCATGTGCAGACCATGCTTTGGGATAAACCTGTCATGATTTCGCGCACCGGCTACACGGGCGAGCGCGGGTACGAGATTTTTTGCCGCGCGCAGGATGCCGTGGCGATCTGGGATGCACTGGTCGAGAAGGGCGCGCCTATGGGCATTATCCCCACGCGCTTTACCACGCTCGATCTGTTGCGCGCCGAAAGCTATCTGCTGTTCTACCCCTATGACAACTCGGACCAATACCCGTTCGAGGATGAGAAATGCGGCGACACACTTTGGGAACTCGGCCTTGATTTCACAGTGTCCAAGGGCAAGACCGGCTTTCGCGGCGCAGAAGAGCATTACCGCCTGAAGGGCAAAGAGCGCTTCAAAATTTACGGTGTGAAGCTGGAAGGCACCACTCCCGCCGAAGAAGGTGCGGCGCTGCTGAAAGACGGCAAGCAGGTCGGTGTTGTCACCGTCGGCATGTATTCCTCGCTCAACACGCACAATGTGGGCATTGCCCGCATGCCCGTGGAGTGCGCTGTCGAGGGTACCGCGATGGTGGTCAAGAACTCGGACGGCGAAATTCCATGCGTTGCCCATTCCATGCCTTTCTATGACCCCGACAAGAAGCGTCGCACGGCCAAGGGCTAAGACAGATCCGGGCGCGGCACCTATTGGGGCCGCGCCCTTTTCACACGCAGACCGCAGAGGAGTGATGCCCGAATGAGCAGGTTTACCTTTCCCCCGTCCATACCCAGTCGGCCTGTTTATGGCACACTTGCCCCGCGCAAGGCCGCGCAACATCTGATGATCGCCGATGCCGAGGGCGCAGAGGCTTTGCTGGATCTGGCCGCCACCGCGCCCGATATTATGGTACAGGCGCATGTCATCTTTATTCCGCGCCATACCGGCGACGCACTTGCCGACAAACTGCGCGCCACAAAACCTGCCATCCTTCATATCAGCCCCAGCTATCCGGCGACGGTCCAACGCATCCGGCGCGTACTGTCCGACACGGTNATGGGCGCGCAGATTTATCTGGCAGGCACCGAAGGGNTGATCGGGCANGCCATGCGCGAGGCTTTGCAAGCGGGCATTCCCATGGCGGCGATCCAGTCCGAGCATCGCGGATCGGTCGCGCGGCGGGTGCAATGTGTGCACTGCAAGGGGATCACCGAGGATGTGATGACAGACCCGTTTGTGTGCAGCCATTGTGGCCTGAACCTGTTTGTGCGCGACCATTATTCGCGCAGGCTGGCGGCCTTTCAGGGCGTGTGCATCGATGCCGAAGACCCCGGCGACGTACCCGAACCCGTGGAGTTGTATTCATGAGCGCTGGCACACAGAAAATCCCCATCATCGTCACGGCCAAAGTACCGCTGAACGATCTGGTCACACGGTTTGAGTTCCAGCATGCCGAGGGTGGCAGCTTGCCGCCCTTTTCGGGTGGCGCACATACAGTTGTCGAAATGCAGGACGGGGGCAAAACCCGCCTGAACCCCTATTCGCTGATGTCCGACCCGATGGACCCTAGCCATTACGCCATCTCGGTGCGGCGCGACGATCAGGGGCGCGGCGGGTCCATTTTTATGCATGACAAGGTGCAGGTGGGCGACCGTATGGTCATCAGCTACCCGATCAATCTGTTCGCGCTGGACCTGACCGCAAAGAAGCATCTGATGATTGCGGGCGGCATCGGGATCACGCCGTTCCTGTCGCAAATCCGGCAGCTTGAGCGGATCTCCGGGCGGTTCGAGTTGCATTACGCGGTGCGCAATGCAGCACTTGCCAGCTATGCCGATGATCTGAGAACGCGCCACCCGTCGCACGTGCATGTCTACCATGACGATCAGGACGAGCATATTGCGCTGGCCGATCTTTTGCGCGGCCAACCTCTTGGCACACATGTCTATATCTGCGGTCCGCGCGGCATGATCGACTGGGTCTTGGGCACCGCCTCCGATCTGGGCTGGCCCGAAACAGCCGTGCATTACGAGGAATTTCTGGCCCCGCAATCCGGCAAGCCCTTCGAGGTGGAACTCGCCGCATCCCGCAAGACCGTGCGCGTGGGCGAACATGAAAGCCTGCTGGAAGCGATTGAGCGCGCGGGTGTCGATGCGCCCTATATGTGTCGCGGCGGGGCCTGCGGGCAATGCGAAACCCGCGTCATGCGCCATGACGGCACGCTACTGCACAACGATCACTGGCTGGACGAAGACGAACATGCCGGCGGTGAAAAAATCATGCCCTGTGTCAGCCGCTTTGAAGGCAAGACACTGGTGCTGGACCGCTAACAGGGGGATGCCGGAATGACCATTCAGTTCAACGACGAGACTTTCCGCGACGATTACACCTTCCGCAATTCGGATTGGGCGATCAGGCGCTTTCCCTTTCCGTTCCACGAAGACAGCTACATGTATTCGGTCAATATGGAGCAGCATCGGGGCGGCCCTGCGGGGTCGGTCTATGAAAAGCGCTTCGATGTGGACGAGCATTACATATCAGAGATGCGCGACCGCGCGCTTGTTCTGGCTGAGGACCCGCTGCGCTGCCAGTCCCTGCCGCATATGACCCTTGCAGGCTGGGACTTGTTGGAGCTGATCATGGTCAGCAAATCCGAAGACTATCCCGATTTGTTCGAGCTGCACCGCAAGGGCGACACATGGCGCTGGATCAACAAGCCCTTGGGCATTGATGACACATTCACCTTCATGGATGATGCCAGCCTGCCTTATGGGCCAATGGAATACATTACCCGCCAAAGTCAGGGCGATTTCGCTGTGCTGGACCAGCGCGAAAACAACCTTTGGATGGATGCAGGTATGATTACGACACAGGCCGACTGGTCGCTGGATTTCGACATCGGCATGAATTTCTTTGAATGGCACGCGCCGGTGCCACGGGCGCATGAAATGGGTGTGTTCAAACGCGCGCTGAAATTCCTGCTCAATATCCAGCAAGGCAGCCCCGCGCGGCGGCTGAACTGGACCATGACGGTCAACCCTTTGCTGGATACCAGCCCAGAGAATTATCACAAATGGGGTGTGCAAAAGACCACGCTGACACCAGAAAATATCGGGCGTAAACAGCATTTACGGGTCGAATTGCAGACCTTCTACCGCCTGCCGCGTTCCAACGCGCTGGTGTTTCCGATCCGATGCTACCTGATTGCGCTGGACGATCTGGTGACGGTGCCCAAATGGGGCCGCCGCTTGCACCGTGTGATCCGCGATCTGCCGGAAGATCTGGCCAGCTATAAAGGCTTCATCCGCAACCGACCGCTGATCCTTGAGTACCTGTCGCAATACGATGACGGCAAGCCCACGTCACCCGGTATCTGGCCCGATCTGGATACCGAGCCGTCGCTTGAGACATAGGTCAGCCGTTTTGCGGATAGGCAATAATCGACAGATAGCGCGCCGGCAGCTTTTCCAGCCCTTCGGGGCCATGCGGGGAATCTGCGTCAAAGAACAAAGTGTCGCCAGGTCGCAAATGGTAAAGCTGGTCGCTGTGGCGATACAGCAATTCGCCTTCCAGCATATAAATCGTCTCAATCCCGCCATGCTGAAATGTTGGAAAAATGTCAGAGCTGGTGCTGAGGGTGATCAGATACGGCTCCACCATGACACCGCTGGCATTGGCCCCGATATGGCCGAGCAGGTTGTATTGATGCCCCGCCCGCGTGCCCGCGCGCTCAATCTCGACCCCCTCGCCTGCTTTGGTATGCACCGCTTCACGATGCTCCTCAAAGCCACGAAAGAAAGATGTCAGCGGCACACTCAGCGCATGCGCAAGCGTCTGCAAAGTGGTCAGCGAGGGCGAGGTGTTGCCATTCTCGATCTTGGACAACATGCCGATGGACAGCCCTGTCAGCGCCGCCAGTTCTGCGACAGTGATACTTTTCTGACGCCGGAAGGCGCGCACTTCGCGGCCAATCGCCACCTCCAGCACCTTTTCGCGTTCATCACGGATACGGTGCGGGTCTTGGCTGAATGTGGTCTTGCTGTCGGTTTGCTTCACTGCCTGAGGCATGCTGGCTCCGTGAAAATGGTGCTGTTTTTTCCCCATGATGACCGCGTCCGGGCAAAGGGAGTGGGATGATGTTTCACAAGAGTATAACCCGAAGCAACAAAAATGATCATATTCACTTGGGATTCCTGATCATGCCGGGCTTTCCCATGGCGTGCCTGACCTCGATGATCGAGCCTTTGCGCGCGGCAAATGAGATTGCGGACACACAGGCGTTTCGATGGACATTGATTTCCGAGACGGGCGGCGCTGTCGAGAGCAGCGCGATGGTGACATTTCACCCCGCGATAAATTTGGCCGCCGCAGAGGCCATTGACTACCTGATCGTCCTCAGCCCGCCGGATGCAAAATTTGCCAACCCGCGCGCCAGCAACGGCGCCTTGCGCAATATGGAGCGGCATGGTGCCACTCTGGGCGGGGTCAGCGGCGGGGTGTTTCCGCTGGCCCGCGCGGGCCTGATGGAGGGGCATGTCACCTCGGTGCATTGGTGTTATGCGGCGGCATTCGCTGATGAATTTCCGACCCATGCGACAACGGATGAAGTGATCATGCCCGACCGCCGCCGCGTGACGATTTCCGGTGCGGCTGCGGGCTTCGATTTCGCGCTGATGCTGATTGATCAGAAACTGGGCTCTGAGGTCATGACCGAAGTGGCCTGCTGGTTTCAGCACCCATTGGTGCGGGGCGAAGGTGTGCGCCAGAAAATACCGGCCATGCGGGTTGCGACAACTTCCGACATGCTGCCCGACCCGGTAGCCAGCGCCATGCGGTTGATGTCGGAAAATCTGGAAGACCCGATCTGCATTGCAGATATCTGCGAGCAGATCACGATCTCGCCGCGCCATCTGGAACGGCTGTTCAAAAAGCTGACAGGCAAAAGCCCGCTTGCCTATTACCACACGCTGCGGATGACTTCTGCGCGGCAATTGGTGATGTATTCCAACCGCTCTATGCGCGAGATTGCGCAAGCGGTCGGATACACCACGGCAAGCCCGTTCCGCCAGCGCTACGCAGAGATATTCGGCCTGTCGCCAGACGAAGACCGCCGCAAGATCAACATGTTTCGCGTCCAAGGCAATGCCCCACTGCCTTCGGCCACGCCGCAGCTTGGAACGCAGCACTGAACGCCGCGTGTGGGCCATATTTTTAGTGCCGGAATCTTGAGTATTTCCGGCAAGAAAATGGGGGCTGCGGTTTAGGTATGCCCAAGGGTTCCCGACCCGCAGCCGAACGCAGCGCATGATGATTCGCGCGCAATATATGTTTTCGCAGTTTTGGCCATCTCCGAGCCGATTCTCCCAACTGGTCCGGTCCAAACTGCACCAAAACACTGCATATTTTCAATTACTAAGAAAAATATATTCTTTTAATGCAAAATTTCCTTTGGGATTTGGGATATTTCAGACAGAATTTGAGAGTTCTTGCTGCGGCGCGCAACCAGCCAGGACCAAACAAGACCAGTCCCGGTGGAACGGCTTTCTGCTGGTGCAGGCCAAAGGGCGCAAACGCCCAAGACTTCAGAAACCAACGGGACAGGGAGACACTCATGTCGCTTAACCTTGCAGCGGTTCATGCTGATCAGGTCAGTCTGAACTCACTTGTACAAAACCTCGTCTACGCCTCGGGCACTGTCGGTGCCATCATGGTTGTTGTCGGCCTGCTGATGATTGATGCCGGAACCACGCGGCATAAGAACCTGCTGACCTCGACCGTGGAGAAGCTGATGGGCTTCTTCATCGGCTTTACGGTGTATTTTCTGATCGGCTTTTCGCTATGGGCCGCGCAATATTACATCATCGAGGACGCCACGCTGGGCGATTCCATAGCGGATTGGTGGATGGGTGGCGGCATGTTGAATGCGCGCGCGCACGACATCTCGCCCGATGTCTTTCCGGGTCTGAACAATTTTCAGATCTTCGTCTTCTTTCTGGCCTGCTTTGCCGGGATCATCAATGTGTTGCTGCATTTCGCAGTGGCCGAACGGATGAAGGCGGCGGCCTATTTCATCTTGTGCATTGCCGCGACGCTGGCGTCTTCGGCGCTGAGCTGGGCGACATGGGGATCTGTCGGCCCGCTGACCAATCCGGGCTTTCACGACTTTTTCGGCGTGGGGTTTGTCTATCTGTTCCCGGCAGGCATGGCGCTTGTGCTGGTGCCGCGCCTTGGCGCACGCCCCGGCATGTTTGCCCCCCACCCCAAGGTTCCCAGCTACAATGCCCCCAGCATCGGGCTGGCGGCAACCGGGCTGATGACCATCTTTGCAGGCCTGCCGATGGTTATTCTGTCATGCCTGTTCTTCTTTGACCCCGAAGCCCTTGCGGTCAGTGTGACCATGGCCAACACAAGCGTGGGGATCGCGTTCAACAACTACGGGCTGGCATGGGCCGGTGGCGCGCTGTCTGGCCTGCTGATCGCGTATAAGACGCGCAACTATGCGTATACATTGCTCGGGCCATTGGCGGGCTATGTCGCCGGGGCGTCAGGCTTTGATGTCTATCTGCCATGGCAGATGTTCATTGTGGCACTGGGCGCGCCCTTTGCGGCATGGGCGGTGTATGAGTTCACGCTCAAGCGCGGGATTGACGAGCACAAACTCTTCCCGCTGTTTCTGGGCGCGGGGTCATACGGGCTGATCATGCTGGGTATCTTCAAGTCAGGCACGCCGCGTGGCGGCTATCTGGGCATAGAGGAAGGGGCCTATGCGTTTCAGCATGGCCAGATCGGGATTGTCATGCAGCTTGTGGGCACTCTGGCCTGTATCGGTGCAGGGGCGCTGACCGCGCTGGTTGTAGGGCTGATCCTCGAAAAAACCATCGGGCTGCGCGTAGAGGAAGACGCGCAGGCAGACGGGTTGGACAAGCTGAACTGGGATGTGGAGCATGATGGCGATGCGATTGTGCTGACGCCCAGCGAGTAACCCCCGACAGGCCGCCCCGGACCTTGCGCGCCGGGGCGGTCGTTTATATGCGCCAGATCACTGGAGTTTCTCTGCCCACGGCATTATGTCGAACCCCTGCCATCTGCCCGCGACGATCCTGATGCTTGTGCAACAGGTGCGGGCTTGTGTAGACTGGGGCAGTATAAGGGTGAATATGCGCATGACCATCAGACTGGATGCAAACGACATTTCGGGATATTCCGTTGGGGGCACAGTTCAGGTCGTCATCGACACGCTGCTTGCCAAGATCAAATCCGAGGAATATCCGGTCGACACACGCCTGCCCAGCGAACGCTCGCTTGCTGCGGATCTGGGCGTGTCACGCAATACAGTGCGCGAGGCGCTGGATGTGCTGGAAAGCCACAAGGTGATCCGTCGCAGACCCGGAAGCGGCAGTTTCGTGACATGGCGTGCCGAACCTGAACCCCAGAACGAGCCTGACAGCGTGGCCGAACGGACCAGTCCGCTGGATCATCTGGTCGTGCGCAGCATCATCGAGCCGGAAATGGTGCGTCTTGCCACCATCAACATGAGTCCGCTTGATCTGGACGAACTGGACGGGATCGTCTCGCGCATCGAGCAGGTGCGCACCGATGTAAACGCTTTTGTGTCCTGCGAGGAGGCGTTTTATCGCAAGATCGCCCAAGGCACGCGCAACCCGCTGCTGGAAACCTGTTACGAGTTGACGATCACAGTATGCCGCCAGAGTTTCCGCACCGCCCTGATGCGGCGACACCTGACCCCTGACCGGATCGAAGGGTATCAGAAACGCTATAACACGCTGTTCAACGCCATCGCATCGCGCGATGTGGAAGCGGCGGTCGAATTCATCAAGCTGCACCTGATCGAAGAGCAAAAGCTGCTGTTGCACGAAACCGGGTAACCCCTAACCCGTGACACCAAGCGTGCGGGGCGACAGGGGCAGCGTCAGCGCCTTGCGTGAAAACCGCTGCGTCCAGAGTTGGCCCAAGGCGGACATCTCGTCATGCAGCAGGCTTTCATGTGCGGCCAGCCAGTCGGGCACCGATTCGAAGCTGACAATCCGCGCCCTGCCCTCTTGAATCGTGACCACCGGCCATTCCCCGACCAGCGCATTGTCGATCCCGAACAGGCTTTCGCCCCACCATTGCGCCGGACCAAAGGCATGGCTGACGCGGCCCATCTGCTTCATCGCGGCCATTACCGACGCGGTGCTTAGCGCGCCGACCTTTTCAACGGCGGCGTGCCAGATATCGAGGATCGCGGCATATTCCCAGCTTACCGCACTCCAGCTGTCTGGAAAGCGGCGGTTATATTCGCTGAAGAACAGGCTGGGCTGGTTAAAGAAAAATGCCTTTTCTGCCAGTGCAGGGTCGTCGAAATCGGGAAACTGAAAGATCGTGCCTTCCATGAAGTCCAGCGACGTGCGCGCAACCAGCCGGTCATATTGGTCCATTGTGCACGACAGGATNGTGCCCTTGAACCCCTGNGCATGGACGTATTCGGTCATGGCATGAACCATAGGCGTGTAGCTGGTGCACCAGCACAATACCTCTGCGCCTGCGTCCAGCATCGGCTGCACAATTGTGGCGGCGTCGGTCGTGTCCGGGGCATACTGAATTTCCTTGCAGACCTGCAATCCCGCCGCCTTGAACGCCGCGCGGTAGGTTGCCAGTGAGGGCAGGCCAAAGGCATCGGTCTGGCTGCACATTGCGACCTTACGCACCTGCGGCTGGTTTTGCGCCAGCCATGTCACACCGGTGACATTATAGACCGGATGCACCTCGGACGGGGCAATCAGATAGCGCGTGTCGGGCGACAAATCGCTGGTCAGCAAGGTCGAGGTCAGCACCTTGTGGGTGTTCAGGAAACTGCGCAAAGGCGTGTAGCTGTCGCCGCCCAGCATCATCAAAAGCGCCACCTTGTCAGACAGAACCAGTTTGCGCGCCCGCTCCAATGCCTGTTCGGCATCATAGCCACAATCCTCGGCAATGATCCGCACAGGATAGCGTCGCCCCTGAATAAGCGCTCCACCGGCGGCGTTTAGCCAGTCTTCCCAGATGCGGCACCCGTTCAGGCCGGGCTGCCCCCAAGACATGGCAGGGCCAGACAATGGCAGCAGCATACCAATCTTGATCTCTTGCGTCATGCCCACCCGATAGGTCGGCAATTGACTGCGCATGGCCATTTGATGTGCGAAACTCGAACCGATCATGGACCATGATTTAGCACAGGAGATGCGCAACGCGAGACAGGAAACTTGCGCGATAGATGAAATTAATATTCCCTTTGTGAAAACCAGTTGACAGATTGGTTCTAGGTGGCGCAGATTTGGTACAGCCAAAACGCATAATTGGTCCCCTCGCCCAACAGCACGGAGAAAAACATGTCAGTAAAAAGAACAGCGATCATCGGGGCCGGCCCGTCAGGTCTGGCACAGCTACGCGCCTTTCAGTCCGCCGCGGAAAAAGGCGAGGAGATCCCGGAAATCGTCTGCTTCGAGAAACAGGACAATTGGGGCGGGTTGTGGAATTACACTTGGCGCACCGGGCTGGATGAAAATGGCGAACCGGTGCATTGCTCGATGTATCGCTATCTGTGGTCGAACGGCCCGAAAGAGGGGCTGGAATTCGCGGATTATTCCTTCGAGGAACATTTCGGCAAGCAGATCGCCTCTTACCCACCGCGCGCTGTCTTGTTCGACTATATCGAGGGGCGTGTGAAAAAAGCGGGTGTGCGCGACATGGTCCGGTTCAACACTGCCGTGCGCTGGGTCGAGTATGATGAGGATACCAGCCTGTTCACTGTCACCGTGCACGACCACGCGAAAGACCATGTGTATTCAGAAACCTTCGATCATGTGATCGTGGCATCGGGCCATTTCTCGGTGCCCAATGTGCCCCATTACCCCGGCTTCGAATCGTTCAACGGCCGCTTGCTGCATGCCCATGATTTCCGCGACGCGCGCGAATTTTCGGGCAAAGATATTCTGGTGATGGGCGCGTCCTATTCCGCCGAGGATATCGGTTCTCAATGCTGGAAATACGGCGCGAAATCAATCACATCTTGCTACCGCTCTGCGCCGATGGGTTTCCACTGGCCCGCGAATTGGGAAGAAAAGCCCGCGCTGGAGCGGGTCGAGGGCAACACCGCATATTTCATCGACGGCACATCGAGGCATGTGGATGCGATCATCCTATGCACGGGCTACAAGCATTTCTTCAACTTCCTGCCCGATGACCTGCGTCTGAAAACCGCTAACCGGCTGGCCACGGCAGACCTGTATAAGGGCGTGGTCTGGGTACATAACCCCAAGCTGTTCTATCTGGGCATGCAAGACCAGTGGTTCACCTTCAACATGTTTGACGCGCAAGCATGGTGGGTGCGCGACGCGATTCTGGGCAAGATCGAGATTCCGGCTGACAAAGATGTGCTGCTGGCCGATGTTGCAGAACGCGAAGCCCGCGAGGAAGCGGACACAGATTCCAAATACCCGATCATCTATCAGGCCGAGTACATCAAGGAACTGGTCGCGGAAACCGACTATCCTTCGTTTGACATTGATGGCGCGTCAGCGGCGTTCTTTGAATGGAAGAAGCACAAAGCCAAGGATATCATGGCCTTCCGCGACAACAGCTACCGCTCTGTCATTACTGGCAGCATGGCCCCTGCGCATCACACCCCTTGGAAAGATGCGCTGGATGACAGCATGGCCTGCTATCTACAAAACTGATCTGGCACGCGCAGCGCTGACACAAAGGGATGTTGGCGCTGCATCTTGCCTGGCACGCGGGTCACGACAGCGGTGGCCCCTCACCGGGAATCTGTTCGGTGTCAATTGCGCGCAGCAATGCCGCCAGTCCTTGCTCCAGCGCAGCGCGGTCATCCGCGGGGATTTCGTGCAGAATATTGCGGGCCCGCGCCTCGACCTGTGGAAGGATTTCGGCGAACAGCGCCTTGCCGGACGGGGTGCAGGTATACAGCCGCAAGCGCCGGTCGCGGGCAGCAATCGCGCGCGAAATCAGGCCCTTTTCTTCCAGCTTCTGCGCCGCACGGCTGACCTGAACCTTGTCGAGGGTGGTGCGCTGGCCCAATTCCAGCGAGGTCATCTTTTCGACCCCGGCCAGCAGAAACAGCAAACGCCATTCTTCGCGGCTTAACCCGTAGCGGCGACCATAGACATTCATCAGGCTGCGCGAGAAAGCTTCGGCCGCGATTGCCAGTCTGTAAGGGAAGAACCCGTCAAGCTGGACAATATCCTTCATCATCAACGCCTTTTATTGCTGCCTGCGCCGGGACCGTATCCGCGCCATGATCTTGCGCCACAATATCCATAATCATTGCAGTTGCAACGATTTCAGGCGTGCGGACTGGGCTGATTGGCGCTGCAACCAAGCCGCGCGCGTGATTATTCCACTTTCGCAGAGCAACCGTGCCGCAGGTGGCGGCAAAGTGTATTGTTGCGTCGGGGAATAATGTCGTACAAGCTGCGCTGCCAAAACTTGCCAAAACAGGACTGCCAATGCAATCGTATGAGTACCTCGCCCTGCCCGCGCCGCTTCGAGGGCAGAAAGTCAAGGGTCTGAAAACCCCAGCCGAGCGTTATGCTCATGAACTGACGACAGTTCTGAACGACCTCTCCGCCGAAGGATGGGAATATTGCCGCAGCGAATGTCTGCCCAGCGAAGAGCGCAAAGGGTTCACAGGCAAGATGGTCGTGCAAAACCATCTGCTGATCTTTCGCAGACCCAAGGCAGAGGTGCTGGCAGAACGCATGACTCAGGAAGAAGCACCGCGCGTATCGGTTGAGCCGCGTCAGGAATTTGTCGCCCCTCCTGCGATTGACAGCCCCAGCCCCGACCGGCCGATTCACGACAACCGCAGGGAGCCTATGTTTGCCCCGCGCAAGGACGACTGACGCCCCTGCGACAAGGCGTGATTAAGCATCAATATCCAGCGCCAGCGCGTGAATGCGCGCAACCAGCTCGCCGCCAAGCGCGGAATGCACCGCGCGGTGGCGTTGCAGGCGGGACATGGGGCCAAAGGCGGCGGCGCGAATCTTCACATTGAAATGTGTCTCGCCGCCCTCTCGCCACCCGCCGTGGCCACGGTGACTTTCGCTGTCATCTTCGACAATCAGCAAGGTTGGCGTGAATGCATCATTTAGTCGCGCCTCGATTTCTTCACAAAGTCGCATCTCGGCTGTGTTCCCTCTTCAATCATCTGCCAAACATATCTAGAGTGTTGCCTCCGGATCGGAAAGGGGCACCCCGTCCTTTCGATCGCAGCAAGAGATTACAGACCACACAGGATAATACATGGACCGCAAGCCGCTTTTCGATTTCGACATTCGCGCCTCAACCGACAAGAAGAAACGCTCTCGGGGGCGTCGGGGCATGTCGGGGGCGTGGGAAACGTCAGTGCGGCAATGCGAACATCCGGGCTGCACCGAGGATGGCAAGTACCGCTGCCCAAGATCCCCTGATCTGCTGACCGAATACCTGTGGTTCTGCAAAGACCATGCCCGCGAATACAACCTGAAATGGAACTATTTCGAGGGCCAGACCGAAGCCGAGATGATGGACGAGATGGAGCGCGACAGGGTTTGGGGCCGGACATCCAAGCCGCTGGGCCGCGATGACGAGCGGCTGGCATGGCAGCGCTTGGGCATTGAAGACCCGCATCAAGTGCTGGGCGACAAGGCCACGCAGAACCCCGGAAAAGAATCGCGGATGGGCGGCACACGCAAATTGCCCGCCACCGAACGCAAGGCGCTGGAGATTCTGGATGCCCGTGACAGCTGGTCGCGCACCGATATTCGCAAGCAGTATAAAAGCCTCGTGAAAGACCTGCACCCAGACCGCAACGCCGGGGCGCGCGCGGATGAGGACCGGCTACAGGAAGTTGTCTGGGCGTGGGACCAGATCAAGGATAGCCGTAACTTCCGAGACTGAGGCGCAGCTTACCAACCCCCTGCGTTGCGCGGCGCACAAGGTCAGGCCGCGCACATGGCGCGTCCTGTGCGTCAATCGTGCCTTCAAGTTCGCGCAGGATGTTCAGATCTTCCAGACGCCGGATCTCGGCATCGGACTGGCGCGCGGCCCCGGCATTTGGTGATATGCCCAGCATGGACCCCCCCTGATCTGTCTTCATGCAAAGATTACACGCCAAAGGTAAATACCTTATGACAGCGGCGCGCGAGCCGTCTGATTTGAAAAAATCTGTGAATGCCTAGATTTCCCTCTTGCGGCGCACAGGGATAGTTTGTAAATCGCCCTTACCCAAAGGACGCGGGCGTAGCTCAGGGGTAGAGCATAACCTTGCCAAGGTTAGGGTCGTGAGTTCGAATCTCATCGCCCGCTCCAATCAAAAAGACCGTTGCTGCAAAGCAACGGTCTTTTTGCTTTTGGTCCCGACCGACCCATGCCCAAAAATTAACTTTCGAGTCTTTCTCAGCACTTATCCTGTCCAGCTTAACGTCAAGCTAAATTTCGTCATCGAAGTGTTAAATTACTCGTTGACGACTCCCCCCCAAATACGCCAGATTGTGCATATCCACGGGCTACCCACTAAATCTGGTAAGCGACGCGAAGCGCAGCAGAGGGATTCGGGATAAGGAATATGAACAGCGCCTGAAAGGTTGCCAATCGGTCAGATTGGCAAGCGGACCCTTTTTGCCGCGCGTCGTGCCTTAGCCCTAGCTTGAAATCAGAATTTCCGGGTGCGCCCGGACAAATCAAATCGAACAAAGGGGCATCTGGCAGATGATCATCGAGCGGCACTTCACCACCACAGGCACAGACGCATATGCGGCGCTGGACTTCACCACCACGGTTTCGGAGATTCGCAACCCCGATGGGACAATTGTGTTCCGCAATGACGCAGTCGAAGTGCCCTCTAGCTGGTCGCAGGTTGCCTCGGATGTGATCGCGCAGAAGTATTTTCGCAAAGCCGGTGTGCCCGCACGCCTGAAGCGCGTGCCAGAAGACGGTGTGCCGGAATTCCTGTGGCGTTCGGTTGCGGATGAGGCCGAATTGAAGAAATTGCCCGAAGACGAACGCTATATCGGCGAGAATTCCGGCAAGCAGGTGTTTGATCGTCTGGCAGGCGCTTGGTGCTACTGGGGCTGGAAAGGTGGCTACTTCACCACCGAGCAGGACGCGCGCGCCTATTTTGACGAAATGCGCTTCATGCTGGCGGCACAGATGGCGGCCCCCAACAGCCCGCAATGGTTCAACACTGGCCTGCATTGGGCTTACGGCATTGACGGGCCAAGCCAGGGCCATTTCTATGTGGACCCTTTCACCCACAAGCTGGTGAAGTCGAAATCCAGCTATGAACACCCCCAGCCCCATGCCTGTTTCATCCAAAGTGTCAGCGATGATCTGGTGAATGAGGGCGGCATCATGGATCTTTGGGTGCGCGAGGCGCGCCTGTTCAAATATGGTTCCGGCACCGGAACCAACTTCAGCTCGCTGCGTGGAGAAGGCGAGAAACTGTCGGGCGGCGGTAAATCCTCTGGGTTGATGGGGTTCTTGAAAATCGGTGATCGCGCTGCGGGTGCGATCAAGTCGGGCGGGACCACGCGCCGCGCGGCCAAGATGGTTATCTGCGACATGGACCATCCCGATGTTGAGGAATTCATCAACTGGAAGGTGATCGAAGAACAAAAGGTCGCCTCGCTTGTTGCCGGCTCCAAATTGCACTCAGCGCGTCTGAACGAGATTTTCGGCGCGATCCGGGCATGGGATGGCAGCACAGAGGATGCCGTTGACCCCGTCAAGAACCCCGCGCTGAAAGCCGCAATCAAATCGGCCAAGAAGTCGATGATCCCAGAAACCTATATCGGGCGCGTGCTGCAATATGCCCGCCAAGGCTATGACAGCATCGAATTTCCAACCTATGATACCGACTGGGATTCGGAAGCCTATATTTCGGTATCGGGCCAGAACTCCAACAACTCTGTCCGTGTGACCGATGCGTTCCTAAAGGCCGTCAAGGATGATGCCGATTGGGAACTGCTGCGCCGCACCGATGGCAAGGTCGCCAAGACCGTTAAGGCGCGCGAGCTTTGGGATCAGGTGGGCCACGCGGCTTGGGCCTGTGCCGATCCGGGCATCCAGTTTCATGACACCGTCAACGCATGGCACACCTGCCCGGCGGATGGCCCGATCCGCGGCTCGAACCCCTGCTCTGAGTACATGTTTCTGGATGACACGGCCTGCAATCTGGCCTCGATGAACTTGCTGAAATTCTACAATAGCACCGAATTCGACGCCGAAGCCTATATGCACGCCACCCGCCTGTGGACGATCACACTGGAAATCAGCGTGATGATGGCGCAGTTCCCGTCCAAGGAAATCGCGCAGCGGTCGTATGAATTCCGCACGCTGGGTCTGGGCTATGCCAATATCGGCGGCTTGCTGATGAATATGGGCTTTGGCTACGATTCCGACGAGGGCCGCGCGCTGTGTGGCGCACTGACCGCGCTGATGACAGGCGTGGCCTATGCGACATCTGCGGAAATGGCCGCCGAACTCGGCGCTTTCCCCGGCTACAAGAAGAATGCCAACCACATGTTGCGGGTCATTCGCAACCACCGCCGCGCCGCCTATGCCGATAACAGCTATGAGGGTGTGAATATCGCCCCCTTGGCGCTGGACGCGGCCAACTGCCCCGAAGCGCGTCTGGTCGAGCTGGCCCGCGCTGCTTGGGACGAGGCGCTGTCCCTTGGCGAGAAGCACGGCTACCGCAACGCACAATCCACAGTCATCGCGCCCACCGGCACGATCGGGCTGGTGATGGATTGCGATACCACAGGCATCGAGCCTGATTTCGCGCTGGTGAAATTCAAAAAGCTCGCGGGTGGCGGGTATTTCAAGATCATCAACCAGTCCGTACCCGCGTCGCTGCGCAAGAAAGGTTACCGCGAGTCCGAGATCAACGAGATCATCGCCTATGCAGTCGGTCATGGCAGCTTGGGTCAGGCCCCCGGCATCAACCACACCAGCCTGTTGGGCCACGGTTTTGGCGAAGCGGAAATCAAGAAGATCGAGGCCGCGTTGCCATCCGCCTTCGATATCCGCTTCGTGTTCAACCAATGGACCTTGGGCGAGGCGTTTTGCCGCGAGACACTGGGCATTCCGGCCTCCGAGTTGAACAACCCCGGTTTCGATCTGCTGCGGCATCTGGGCTTCACCCGCGCACAAGTCGAGGCGGCCAATGACCATGTCTGCGGCACCATGACACTGGAAGGTGCGCCGCATCTGAAGCAAGAGCATTACAGCATCTTCGATTGCGCCAACCCCTGCGGCAAGACCGGCAAGCGCTATCTGTCCGTCAATGCCCATATCTACATGATGGCAGCGGCGCAAAGCTTCATCTCGGGCGCGATTTCCAAGACGATCAACATGCCCAACTCGGCATCCATCGAGGAAACACTGGCGGCATATGAATTGTCATGGTCGTTGGGGATCAAGGCCAATGCGCTGTATCGTGACGGCTCGAAACTGTCGCAGCCCTTGGCCGCAGCCCTGATCGAGGATGATGAGGAAGCCGAAGAAATCCTCGAATCCGGCAGCCAGCAGCAAAAGGCGCAGGTTCTGGCCGAGAAGATCGTCGAGAAGATCATCGTCAAGGAAGTGATCCGCCGTCACCGCGAGAAACTGCCAGAGCGGCGCAAGGGCTACACGCAGAAAGCCATTGTCGGCGGGCATAAGGTGTATTTGCGCACCGGCGAATATGGCAGCGGCAAGCTGGGTGAAATCTTCATCGACATGCATAAGGAAGGTGCGGGCTTCCGGGCGATGATGAACAATTTCGCCATCGCCGTGTCGGTCGGTCTGCAATATGGCGTGCCGCTGGAAGAGTTTGTCGATGCTTTCACCTTCACCCGGTTTGAACCGGCGGGCATGGTGCAGGGCAATGACAGCATCAAGAACGCAACCTCGATTCTCGACTACATCTTCCGCGAACTGGCGGTCAGCTATCTGGACCGTACCGACCTGGCACATGTGAAACCTTCGGGCACAGCATTTGACGATCTGGGCGCAGGCGAGAATGAGGGGCAGGCGAATATCTCGGAACCATCCGACGCAGCTGCGTCCCGCTCGCTTGAAGTGCTGCGCCAGATCAGCTCGACCGGCTATCTGCGCAAGCGCATGCCACAGGAATTACATGTGTTGCAGGGCGGGCAATCCGCGACCAGCTACTCGGCCGAAGGCAGCGCCGCCATCTCTTATGAGACGCGAGAGGTGGAAACCCTGACAGTCGCCCCGCTGGATGCCCGCTCCAAAGCCAAGATGCAGGGCTATGAGGGCGATCCGTGCGGCGAATGCGGCAACTACACGCTGGTGCGCAACGGCACCTGCATGAAGTGCAACACATGCGGCGGCACGAGCGGGTGTAGCTGATCTGACAGCCCGGAACCGTGTCCAGAGCGGATAAGAAAGTGACAGGCCTGAGGGAAACCACCTCAGGCCTTATTCATCAAGCGCCTAAACGGCTCAATCGGCATTCGGGAAGAACAGTTGCTCTCCCTCGATGGTGAAGCTGGCGACGGCGTTCTGGCCTGCCTCCGACACGATCCAGTCGATGAATGCCTG
>SL_8KL_010_SEDDRAFT_10000108_pt1 | contig 65569 bp, 53 predicted proteins | sample SodLakKL_010_SED_4_FD_11160 | JGI IMG/M metagenome (IMG submission 11160)
TATCCTTACGCTGAAGCAGCAGCTGATGAAGACTTCGATGCTCTGCCCTATCAGGCGCATCGCGTCAACATCCCCCGTCTGCTCATTGTCGATAAGGAATNNGANGATNAANNNGNTAATATCNACATGGACCTCTACGACCCCGAGACCGGNTTTGAAATCAGCATCCGCTACGATAGCCGTCTCGCAGACAGCGATGACGATGCTGATNACCTCTGGGGCTTTGAAGTCGGCGACACCGTAAACATTCTCGACATGCACCTTGGATGGTTCCATGGTCCGCAACTCGCCTACTCGAGCGAAGACCAAGTCGTTGAATGTGAAGATCCCATCGATGAAGCAGAATTCATCAAATACAGCGTTGATCCTGTCTGGAAAGCTGAACTTGGTGAAGCGATCGCCGATGGCGCCGACAATGTTGAACTTCCGGATACCATCGATACACCGTTCGGCGAACTCGATGTCGCTTGGGATGCCCCCGAACTGGACAATAACAATAACGGCGAAGACAACCTCATTGATGAGAATGGCGACATCGAACGTCCGCACCCCGGTGAAGAAGACGGCGAAGCCATGCTTGAAGCGACCATCACGGACGACAACGATCTCGAAGAAGAGGTCACTCTTTCCTTCGACGTTCCGGCCATCACCTACGAAGAGATCCTCGACGCTTACATGTATGAAGAGGNACCCACACAAATCACCGAAACACCTNTCGAACTGCCGGATGAATACGAAATCGACGACTATGACTACAAAGGCTACACCGTCGAGAATTGGGAGCTCGATATCGCATGGAGCTTCTCGGCACCCGAATTCGAATATGGTGATGACGTAATCTTTGAAGCCGTCGCGACCTTCACGGATGACAACGACTTCGAACGTGACGTGACCTTCGAATTTGAAATGGATCCTGTGTTCGCAGAACCAGTGNTTGAAGGTCATATTGAAGACTTTGAGAATTTTGATGAGCCGGGAACCTCTTATGAAGATGGCACCTTCACCGGTGTCGAAGACATCGAATGGACTTATGAAGATGCACGCGGCGATNAGGGCGATAACATTCTGACGCTCNNTNNTGATGGAGATGGCAAACTCTCGGCTACCATCGATGGCGGCATTGACTACTTCAGCATTGAATACACCAATACATTTTCTTCTCCCGCAGGCATCGAAGTCTACATCGATGACGATCTGGTCGGTACGGGCGAAGAAGTTGAGGACGAATGGGGAACTCTCGAAATTGAAGACCTTGAAACCGAAGGAACCTTCGATATCCGTATCGAGACCACGAACGGACAGACGAACCTTAGAAACCTCATGTGGCTTCCCTACGAAGTCGACTGAACCAGCTTTACACATCACTTAAAGAGGCGCATCCAGCTTGGATGCGCCTCTTTTATTGAATTTCTAAACCGAAAATCAAAATTGTAAAGATTATGCAAACACGCAGTGTAGCAGGTCATCAAGTGAGATGTTGAAGAAATATTCTTCAAGCGGTTCATCTTTCAGCGTCTCGCGGAATGCCTCTCGTTCGTATTTGATGCCTTTAAGCTTCGTCTCGAGGTTCGAGAGGTCTCGGCTGCCGAGAAAATCGCCGAAGATTTTGACATCCTTGATGCGACCGTCCTTGACGTCGAAATGGAATTCGACCTTTCCACCGGGATAACGACCCGATTTTTCTATGGAGAAGTTCGGGGACTCGCCGTAGTTCCAGTCCCATTGGTTGTAGCGTTTCTCCATCAGCTCGTAGATGTTTTCCAGGTCCCGGTTCGAAAGCTCATAGACACGCTCGCTGATGTTATCAGTCCCGAGAAGATGTTTAAGGAGGGTTTTCTTGAAATCCAGCATGGAGATGTCTTCTTTTAAATAAGGGCGGATGTTGGTCACTCTTGAGCGTTGGGACTTGATGCCCTTGGATTTGATTTTGTCCTCTTTGACGTTGAGCACGTCGGAGACGACTGAAAGATCCGAGTCGAACAGGATCGTTCCATGGTGGAGCATCCGGTCCCGGTAGAAGCTCTGGGCGTTGCCGCTGATTTTCTGGCCGTCGACGACGATGTCGTTTCGTCCTTGGAATTCGGCCGGGACACCTAGAGCGTTCAAGGCATCGATGACCGGTTCAGTAAACTTCCGATAATTGTTCAGATTGTCCTTGAGATGGGTGATGAAAGAAAAGTTCAAATTTCCCAGGTCATGGTAGACAGCGCCGCCGCCGGTGATGCGGCGGACCACGTTGACGTCGTGACGTTCGACATAGTCGCTGTTGATCTCTTCAATGGTGTTCTGGTTACGGCCGATGATGACGCTGTTCTCATTCTGCCAAAGAAGCACAAAGTCCTCTTTGTCTTCGAGATACTTGAGCACGTACTCCTCAAGCGCCAGGTTGAAGCGGGGATTCTTGGAATCGTTCAGGATGGTCTTCATGCGTTCACCTCGTCAATAAGCTACTTTAAGTGTAGCCTACCTGCGAGCTCAGGTCAATCAAGGCACGCTGGAAACCTATGTTGTCACGCTGTCGAAAGGGTTCGAACTGTGTTACAATTAAAAACGAGGTGATGCGCATGGGTAAACATTGTCTGATCGTCGTCGATATGCAGAACGATTTCATCGACGGCGCGCTCGGCTTCGAGGGCGCAGAAGGAATCGTAGCAGCGGTGGTTCAGAAGATTCAGGCCTACCAATCCCGTGGGGATGACGTCCTCTACACCATGGATACGCATGATGAGAATTATCTGAGAACAGAAGAAGGGTCGCACCTTCCAACCGCACACTGTGTGAAAGGCACGAAGGGACATCGTCTCCATCCGGATGTCGAGGACGTCAAACGCGCGGATGAGAGAATCTTCGAGAAGACGACCTTTCCTTCCCTTGGACTCGGGAATCATCTGGAGACACGTTCATTTGAAACCATTGAACTAGTCGGTCTGGTTTCGAACATCTGCGTACTGTCCAATGCCGTTATCGCCAAGGCGGCTCTGCCGGATGCCCGCATCGTCGTGGATGCGGCCGCAACCGCGAGTTTTGATGACGACCTGCACGAAAAAGCCCTGGATGTGCTTGAAGGACTGCATGTGCAGGTCACGAACAGGAGCTGAGGTCATGGACCGCACCAAGGAAAGCATGCTCATTGATTTCTATGAATTCACGATGGCGAATGGCTATTTCGAAAGCCCCTACCGCGAGCAGATCGTCTATTTCGATCTGTTTTTCCGGCGGATACCCGACGGCGGCGGCTATGCGATCATGGCCGGTCTGGAATCGGTCGTCCGCTATATCGAGAATCTCGCCTTCACCGAAGCCGACATCGACTATCTCCACTCGCGGGGCGTCTTCTCCGAGGATTTTCTCGAGTTCCTCTCGACGTTTCGCTTCACCGGCGATGTCTACGCCGTCGAGGAAGGCACCGTCATCTTTCCCGGCGAACCCATCGTCACCGTCCGGGCGACGGCCGTGGAGGCGCAGCTGCTCGAGACGTTCTTGCTGCTGACGATCAATCATCAGTCCCTGATCGCCACAAAAGCTTCACGGGTCAAGCATGCGGCCCAGGGGCGGACGGTCATCGAGATGGGCGCCCGGCGGGCGCATGGGGTCTCCAGTGCGAACCTGGGTGCGCGGGCGGCCTACATCGGCGGCGCGGACCGCACCTCGAACACGCTTGCGGACCGACTCTACGGCATACCGGCCGGAGGGACCATGGCCCATTCGTGGGTTCAGATGTTCGAGGACGAATACGCCGCCTTCAAGCATTATGCCGAACTCTATCCCGATCTGTCCATCTTCCTCGTCGATACCTACGACACGCTTCGTAGCGGCGTGCCCAACGCCATCCGTGTCATCAAGGAGGTCCTCAAGCCCGACGGCCACGAGAACTACGCCGTGCGCATTGATTCGGGCGACCTTTATTATCTCTCGAAGGAAGCACGGCGCATGCTCGATGAGGCCGGGCTGCCGGAATGTCGGATTGTCGCGTCGAATGCGTTGGATGAGTATCTCATTCGTGCGTTGCTCAGCCAAGGCGCGCCGATTGACGTCTTCGGCGTGGGCGAGCGGCTGATCACTTCGAAGAACGACCCCGTCTTCGGCGGTGTCTACAAGCTGACCGCGATTGAAGAAGAAGGAGCCATCGTCCCGAAGATCAAGATCAGCGACAATCCCGAGAAAATCACGACGCCGCACTTCAAACAGCTTTATCGGGTTCATGAGGCCGACGGGCACGCCTGCGCGGACTACTTGACGCTGCATGATGAGACCATCGACACCTCGAAGCCGCTCGTGCTCTTCGACCCGACCCACACGTGGCAGCGGCAGCGACTGAAAAACTACAGTCTGAAACCCCTGCTCGTCCCGATTTTCAAAGGCGGTCGACGCGTCTACGAGCTGCCTGATGTTCATGCCATCCGCAGGCATCGGGAACAATCCCTCGGCACGATGTGGGAGGAAGTGAAACGCTTCGACTATCCGCATCAATACTATGTCGATCTCTCCGAGAAGCTTTGGAACCTCAAGCATGAACTGATCAAGGCCCACATGATCAAACCAAACAAGAACGGATGAAAGCGACCCGGCAAAGGCCGGGTCTTTTCATGCGTCCATCGACCCGGCGAGCGGACAACGTGTTACACTATAAGTAGCAAGCAATCAAAGAAGGAGGCATATCAGCCATGGCCGTCACTTTTGCTGGAAATGCAGTCACCCTGAAAGGCAAAACCCGTGAAGTCGGGGAGCAGGCCCCGGATTTCACTGCGATCGACCGCAACCTCAAGGAGCGGAGCTTATCTTCCTTTGAGGCGGACTACTACGTGCTGAGCGTCGTCCCCTCCATCGACACCGGCGTGTGCGATTATCAGACCAAGAAATTCAACCAGACGCTCGATGGGCTTGACGGCGTGAAAGTCCTCACCATCTCCAACGACCTCCCCTTCGCACAGAAGCGCTGGTGCGCGAGTGAGGGGCTCGAGGACATCATCACCCTCAGCGACCACCGGGACCTTGATTTCGCGCTCCGATACGGAACCTTAATCGAAGAGCACCGTTTGCAGGCGCGCGCCGTCTTCGTCCTGGATGCGGACTGGCGGATTCTCCATGTGGAATACGTCAGCGAGGTTACCGACCATCCGGACTACGACGCGGTTGTGAAGCTTCTGAAAGAACGTAGTTAACCACCCGACCAAGCCGGCCTTCGCCGGCTTTTTTTTGTGCACAGCACCGCACAAAATGTGTTAGAATATACTGGTAAAGCTTTGTAGGGAAGGGGGCACACCATGCGCAACGACATCATCGGCAACCGTCTGCGTGCCTATCGGGAGCAGTACGGTTACACACAACGCTACGTCGCTCAGCGGATCAACGTCGACGCCTCTACTATCTCAAACTATGAACGGGGCAGCCGCAACGTCCCGATGGAGCAGCTGCAACACCTCGCCGAACTGTATGGAACGACCATCGACGAGCTGATCAAGGAACCCAGCCGGGAGTATCACTCGCAAAGCCGGGTGCATCTTATCAAGCGCCCCTATCGAGCCGGCTGGAGCCCGATTTCCACGGCGCTCGCTCTCATCTGGGTCGCATTGATCCTGGCGCACGGTGTCGAGGGTCCGGGTCGTTTCACCCTGCCGGCGACGGTGGCGACACTCGCCTTTTTCGTCTATCACGCCTACCGTTTTTTCATCCATCGTCCGGCGCAACGTCGGGGATTCACGCTGCCGGCCGGCGAGCGGGTGGTCTATCGTCATTCTGAGGATTCATCCGGCGTCAACCGCCTGCGCTTCTTCGAGTATTACGCCTTGCTGGCCCTGTTCGTGACGTTCATAATTATGAACGGCATGGTCATTAATTCCATCGAATCCGAGGGCGAGCAGATGTTCTTCGCGATGCTGGTAGTCTTTGTCAGTCTGTTCTATCTATCCCTGGCGCTCATTTCCATCCTCAGTCCGAGAAGAACCCGCATCTATGATGAAGAGGTGAATCTGTCGCTGAACACGTATCGTTACTTGATCATCAAGGGCCTTGCCGCCTGTTCGTATATCATCTACATCACCTACTACACGCCGGTTGCAAAGACGATTCCGCAGCCTATCCTGTATTTGCTGCTGGTACATGGACATCTGCTTCTCAGCTGGGTGTATGCGGATGTGAAGCTCAAGGAGTACGAACAGTTCAAGCTGACGAACGAGATCACAAGTCAATCGTAATGTTTCCAGGCCGAAAGGCCTTTTTTTTATGTTGACAAGTTGTCAAATCGCATGACAACGTTTCAGAACCGTTGAAAAAATGCCGGTTTGCGCGTAAAGTGAATAATGGAAGGAATGGGATGTGCCATGGATATGAAAGAGGTGCTAGAAGGGGACAAAACCCAAGGTCGGCTCTCAAGCGGTCAGGCCGTTGCCGCAGGGGTACCGGTCGCGCTGCTGCTGGCCTTGGTTATATGGTTTCTCATCAGTGATGATCGGGGAGCCATTCTCTTCGACGTCGCCCTTGTCGCTTTAGCGGCGAATGTATTCGTCTTGGGAATTTTCCTCCACAGGCAGTTCCAGGCAATCAGGCAACACATGAATGCCAAGCGTAGATACCGTCACTCCGCCTTTTTCGAACAAACCTCCATACCTTTTGAAGTTGTCCGTTCGGATGGCAAGTTACGCCTTTCCTATGCATTTCACGAAGCGACAAGGACCTCCCATCCTTCCGCTACTCTTTTCGTCCAGGCGCTTGTACCCGATCCTTACATGCCGGATCAATCCTTGTACACGGATGTCATCNTGCTTCACAAAAGCGGCGTCTATGTGGTGGATTTCCTGCCGCTTCACGCATTTGTCTACGGGAAGCCGAACGCCAAGTATTGGACGCTCGGCTTCGAGAAGGACGCACAGAAACAGACCCGGGAAATCCGCAACCCGTTGTTGATGAATCAGAAACGTCTAAACGCCCTTGAAGCCTCGCTCGAAATCGAGGGTGCACAGGCGGTTGTCGTCGATGGAGCGACACGCCTGCGCATGAAGATTGCAAACGTCCACACGATTGAAAGTTTCCAGGAGCATCTTACAAATCAGCCGACCGTGTATTCTGAAGGGGATATGCGTGACCTATATAATCGATTGGACCGGATGTTGACACACAACGGCGGCTGACCGTGCTGAACGGCACGGGTTAGGGAAGGGGGACGGAGCGAACCGCTCCGTCTTTTTTTATACAAAGGCAAAGGCCGCGCCTGACTTGACAAAAGCGGCCGGCGGGCATAAAATCTTATTCGGATAGGAGGGAGAAACATGGCCAAGACACGCGAATTCCAGACAGAATCGAAGAAACTGTTACAATTGATGATCAATTCGATCTACACTCACAAGGATATCTTCCTTCGGGAACTGATCTCGAATGCGAGTGACGCCATCGACCGACGTCATCATCTTTCGCTGACGGATGAAAAAGTCGACGCCCCGGATGAATACGAGATCCGTCTGACACCCGATTCCGACGAACGGGTGCTGCGCGTCGAGGACAACGGCATCGGCATGACCGAGGAACAACTCACCAGCGAACTCGGCACCATCGCCGAGAGCGGCTCCCAGGCATTCCTTGAGAAGCTCGAGCAGGAGGACCCTGAAATCATCGGCCAGTTCGGCGTCGGCTTCTACAGCGCCTTCATGGTCGCAAAGAAAGTCATCGTCCGCACCCGCTCGCCTTATGCCGAGACGGGATATGAATGGCGCAGTGATGGGGAGGCGACCTACGAAATCGAGCCGATCGAGCGTTCGTCCATCGGCACGGAAGTCATCCTCCATCTTCGTGAGGACGACGAGGAACAAGAAGAGGACTTCTCGCAGTTTCTTGAAGAAGGGACCATCGAACGTCTCATCAAGAAATACAGCGACTATATCCGCTACCCCATCCGCATGGAAAAGACTGTGACGAAGACAGATGACGAGGCAGAGGAAAAGCAGACCGAAACTGAACTCACAACCCTCAACTCGATGGTGCCCATCTGGAAGAAACCGAAAGACGAACTCGAAGAAGGGGAAATCAACGAGTTCTTCAAGCGGCAGTTCAATGAGTTCGACGATCCCTTGCATGTCGTGCACACCAGCGTGGAAGGGATGACGACCTACACCGCGATGCTGTTCATTCCGAAGCAGCCCCCGTTCGATTTCTACACCGACAACTATGAAAAGGGTCTGCAGCTCTACTCGAAGGGCGTCTTTATCGAAGAGAAGAACAAGGACCTCGTGCCCGAACATTTCCGTTTCCTCAAAGGGCTCGTCGACAGCCCCGATCTACCCCTCAACATCTCCCGGGAGATGCTGCAGCACAACCGCGAGCTCAGGAAGATCGCCTCACATCTGGAAAAAAAGGTCAAGAACGAGCTTGAGAAACTGCTCAAGAATGACCGGGAGACCTACGTCGACTTCTACGAAGCCTATGGTACGATTCTCAAATACGGCATCTACGACCAGTTCGGTGCGAACAAGGACAAGCTGAAGGATCTCGTGATGTTCAAGACGAACAAGAGCGATGCCTACGTGACCCTTCGTGAATATGTCGACCGCATGAAGGAGGACCAGGAGGCCATCTATTATGCCAGCGGCAAGAACAAGGACCAGATTCTCTCCCTGCCGCAGATGGATTTGATCAAGGACAAGGATTACGAGGTGCTGCTGTTCACCGACGACGTGGATGAGTTCATGGTCCAGTTCCTCGACCGCTACGACGACATCCCCTTGAAATCCGTGCAGAAAAGCGAAAGCGACCTGCTGGATGAAGAGAAAAAGGAAGACCTTGAAGCACGCGAGAAAGAGCACGAGAAACTACTCAAGTCACTGAAGAAGGCGCTCAAGGGCAAGGTCGAGGATGTCCGGCTCTCGGGACGCCTCAAGGAATCCCCTGTCTGTCTGGTCAGCGGCGAGGGACTCAGTCTGGAGATGGAGAAGGTCCTTCGTCAGATGCCGGGGGATCAGGCCTCCCAGATGAAGGCGCAGAAGATTCTCGAGATCAACCCCGACCACGAGCTCTTCAATGCGTTGCAGACGGTTCACTCGAAGGACAAGAAACGCATCAAGGACTATGCCAGTCTGCTTTATCACCAGGCACTCCTCATCGAGGGCTATCCCATCGACGACCCTCAGGAGGTCACCCGTCTGATGACCGAACTGCTTGTTGAAGCTTCGAACAAATGACCCGCGCTAAGGCGGGTCTTTTTGTACCATAGATGCCGGGGAAGGCCGTTCATGTTATAATAGCAAAGAAAGGATGAATCGTATGCGCACTGCCTATATACATCTGCATGTCCCCTTCACCAACATCCGCGCTTTCCTCGTAGAAGCGGGTCGCATCATCAAGACCGGCTCGCCCCGGCGCATCCTCAACAGCCACATCGATCATGTCGTCGATCTGAAGGACGCAACGGTTCTCCCCGGCTTTCACGACGCGCACATGCATCTACTCGGCAAGGGCATGACCCTCAATCAGCTCGACGCCTCCCGCTACGCTTCGACTGCAGGAATCCAGAGAGCCATCCGCCAACGGGGAGGACGGGAAGTCGTCGCCCGCGGCTTTCACGAAGACATGCTCGAAGAAGGCCGCACCCCGACCCGGGCCGATCTGGATGCAGCGGATCGAGACCGTCCCGTACTGCTCTATCGCGCCTGCGGGCATCTCATCGTGGCCAACACCCCGGCCATCGAGGCCGCGGAAAAGAGGCGGGGCGGTTATCCCGAAGCCAAGGAAACCTTCGACGTCAATCAAGGCTGGTTCAGCGAGACCGCTCGCGAATGGATCGCCGCCGCCCTGCCATCCCCGGATGAACAGACCCTCGAGGCCTGGATTCTTGATGCGCAGGACGCGCTCCTCTCTCAAGGAGTCACCGCGGTAGCGAGCGATGATTTCTCCGTCACCGCGGCGGACCCCGCGCTCGTTCATCGCGTGCTCAAGCAGCTGGATGCGGATGGAAAATTGAAACTTTTTGTCCTCGAGCAGGCCAACCTCGGCGGCATCGCCGCGACGGAACGCTTTTTGAATACAATGCAAAAACAGCCACAAGGACGCTATCGACTCGGGCCGATCAAACTGTTCACCGACGGGTCTCTCGGGGCCGGTACGGCCTGGATGAAAAAGCCCTATGCCGATATGGCGGGAAGGGGCCTGTCGGTTTTTAACGACAGAGAAATCGAGCGTTTCTTCCATCTTGCGCACGCGCATGGTCGGGATGTTGCGTTGCATGCCATCGGGGATGCCGCCATAGAAGCGATCCTCATGGCCTATGGCCGCGCGCAGCGTACGTTGCAGCATGCGCATCGGCACGCCATTATCCATGCGCAGCTCGCCAGCCGGAACCAGCTCGCCCGGATGCATACGCTGGGCATCGGCGCACAGATCCAGCCGGCTTTCGTCCGCACCGACGCCGAGCTTGCCCGCCGCCGCTTAGGAAAGCGAAGTGCGGATGCCTACGCTTTNGGCACGATGGAGAGCCTCGGCATCCCGCTGGCCTTGAGCACCGACTGTCCGATTGAATCGAGCGAGCCGCTTGCGAACCTCGACACGGCTGTGCACCGACTGGACAAGAACAACGCCCCGTTCCACCCGGAAGAACGGATGTCCCTCAAGGGAGCGATTGACGCGTATACCCGCGGGGGTGCCTACTTTGCCCGCACGGATAACTGGATGGGGCAGATCCGAAAAGGTTTCGATGCCGATTTTGTTGTCGTCGAGGGGCTGGATGCCGATGCGCCGCAGACACTGGAAACGGCACGTGTGGCGGAAACCTATATCCGCGGGGAGCGGGTGTGGTCCGGGTGGGATTGAACGGATCGCTCGCGCACGCACCCAGCAGGGAAAGAGGTGGCGTCAATGCAAAATGAACCGTTACGAGGGACCGACTGGGCGATCGATACGCTGGTGCTGACCATCCTTTGGTTCATGGCGAGCGTCTTCACGCTCGGCTTCGGGCTCGGCGCCGCGACCGGCGCGGTCTACAAACAGCAGTTCCGCATGATTCGCTATCGCGACCGGCCGCGGGATTTGTTCGGAGAGTTCCGCTCGGACTTCAAGAGCACACTCCCCTACAGCATTGTCCACACCGTCGTATTGGCAGTGCTCGTGGCCGGCTTGTCGTTTGCTTTTCTGGCGGCGGACGACCTCGTCCTCCGCATCGTGCTGGCGGTGGCGGGCTTCGAGGCTGCGCTTTCGTTCATTTATGGCTTTCCGATGCTCGCCGTGTTCAAATTTGAAAGCTACGGCCACTTCCTCAAGACCGCCACCCTGGTCTCCAACTACCATGCGCTCACGACCTTCCAGGCGTTGTTGCTGCTTTTGGCGACGGTTGTCATCAGCGTCATCCTCCCCTGGATCTGGCTGTTCGTGCTGGTGGCGTACTTCATTTTCTCCGCAAAAGTGCTGCACCGGACCTTGTTCCCCTACATCCGCCGCATCGAGAAGGCGGATGCGCAAGACGCGGCTAAAGAGGGTCGAAGCGATGCCGATACCTTGCCGGGGGAGCAGGATGTGCCATTCGAAGATGAATCCCGGGAGAACGACCACACATAAGCATGCTTCCATAAAAAAGTCGGACATCAAGTCCGACTTCTTTATGCCAGGGTGTTGAGCACGCCTTGATCGATCAGCGCCAGCGCGGCGTCAACGGCGTCCGGTGCGAACTGCTTACCCCGGTGTGCTCGCAGTTCGCTCACGATGCGTTCAATCGAGAGACTCTCCTGNTAGGGGCGATAATCCTTCATCGTGACAATGGCGTCCGCGACGGCGAGGATGCGGCCGCCGAGACTGATCTGCTCCCCTTGCTTGCCATCGGGGTAGCCGCTTCCGTCCCACCACTCATGATGGTCGCGGACGAATGCGGATATGTGCGAGAGGTCCTCGGCCCCCTCGAGAGTGTCCGCCCCCAGGGTGACGTGCCGTTTGATTGTTTCGTATTCTTCCTCGTCCAGACTGCCGCTCTTGTTCAGGATGTAACTCGGGATACCCAGTTTGCCGATATCGTGCAGAAGGCCGGCCCAGTAAAGGTCGTCGAGCTGCTCTTTCGATACCTCCAGATGTTCGGCAATCTTCGTGGCCAGCCGCGCAACATCCTCGGCGTGGCGTTTTGTGTAGGTGTCGTAGAGTTCGAGGGATTTCGCGAGTGTCAGGATGATGTCTTCCTTCATGCGCATCGTCTGGGTTGTCAGATGGTTCTTCCAGAACAGTTTGTTCAAGAGATTGGTGAAGGATTTCATGCGTTTGCCCCGCGCGGCGGTCACCTTTTCGGGGTCGAAGTAATCCAGGCCGATGATGAAACGATGCTTCGGCGTGAAGGAGAAGATCAGATAGCACCGGGCGAAGGTCTGTGTTTCTGTGAGCGAAAGTTGAGGTCCGTAGAGTTTGTGTAGAAGGGTGTGGATATCCGAGTGGAAGAGGACCTCCTCTCGTTCCATATCCTCCGGCGCATGCAGTTCGTATAGATAGGGGACATGTTTCGTCGTGTAGTGATCGGCGAACGCCATCGAGATCTCCCCTTCGCGTTCATGGTAGCCGAAGGCGGCATCCGCATTGGGGAAAAGCAAGGTGACGATTTCATAAGTCCGCGTGGCGAAGGCCCGGTAGGACTGCTTGTCGGCGAGGATTTCTCTCGAGAGCGAGAGGAACCCCCGGATGTAGCGAAGCATCCGATCGAGGTCCTGAGTGGTCTCCATGACGGCTTCGGCGGTTCTCTCGTTGTGGTCCCGGAAAAATTTCAAGGCCAGCGTGGTCGTGACAAGGACCAAAAAGAAAGCGGTCAGCGTAAACACCTGATGGGCGAATGCGTAAGTATGCGGATCGCCATCCAGTATGAAGAAGACGACGGCGCTCATGAACGGGATGGTCAAAGCGGCTATAATCCGATAGGTGAAATGGTAGGCGGCGAGCAGGAAGAACGCGATGAACAGATATAGATTGGGCAGGAGGGGGATGAGGATTTCGCTTGCAAGCCCTGCAAAGACGGCGACAAACAGCACCAAAAAGAGCGAGAGGCCGAGGCCGCGTCTCAGGGAGTGAAGCTTTAATGGTCCATCCCGGTGTTCGCTGAGAAAGATCAGCGGGGCCAGAGTGGCGAATCCGGTGAAGGCTCCCAGAAGATTCGCCGAGAAGAACGGGATGCTGAGGGTCGCTCCCTCGATGAAGAGAAGGTGCACACCCAGTCTCAGACCGCCAAAGACGACGGCTAGTGAAAACGCCACGAGCAGTGCGGAGAGCGTTCCCTCAAGCGGAGAGGTCGCAAACGACTTTGCAAGCTTTAGCCGGTTCGCGAGGGAAGCTCCGATCTGCAACGTGACGAATAGAATGGCCGCTTTCGAAAGCAAAAGCCACAGGCCAAGCGCGGCCGCTTCGAAAGCCAGAACGGCACCGATGAAGGCGACAGCCGATAAATACCCGATGATCGCGGGGATGATGAGCCGCTTGCCATGCGCGAGAACGAAACCCGCTGCCGCACCGGCGCCGAAGGCACAGACGGTTGTCGGAAATGTCTCCAGGGAGCACAAACTCTGAAGGACAGCCGCCGCAAAGATGATCAAGAACACAAAAAGACCCTGTCGGCTCTGCTTACGATGCTTCATATTCTCACCTACCTTTGTCATTATACCATAGCCGGAAATACCCGTCAGCCTACAATCGCGGTTGAGGGCTTTCAAAGCAGAGTGTGTTGCGCTATACTGAACATACAGGAGTGATCTGCATGCACGTGCACCGACTGGCTGCTTTTGCCGATGGGAATCAAGGCGGTAACGAAGCCGGCGTCGTCCTTGAAGCGGAGGACTTGACGACTGATAGAATGCAGGAAGTCGCCGCGGCCACCGGGTATTCAGAGACAGCTTTTTTGCTTGAGGCTGAAGACGCCGATTACCGGGTCCGCTATTTTACTCCGAAACAGGAAGTCGATGTCTGCGGGCATGCGACATTGGCCCTGCTTTGGTTGTTGTTTGCTAGCGGCCTCGAGTGTGGCCGCTGTACTTTGAAGACGAAGGCGGGTCTCATTGAAGGTGTCGCTGCAGCCCAACCCGAGCTACGCCTGCCGACGCCTGCCGTCCGGCTTATAGACCCGTCTGAGGCGGAACCTTATGCAACGCTTTTTCCTGTTCCCTTCACGCATTCCGCCGTCGTCGACAGCGGTGTGAAGGAAGTGTATCTGCGGATCGACGAAAGCTTTAGACTGGATGCACTAGCGCCTTCTACACAGGCGCTGACAGCACAACTTATTCAAGATGGACTAGCCGGCGCCGCCGTCTATGCCCTAGGGGAAGTCGATGACAGGGGTTATCAGCAGGTACAGCTGAGAAACTTCCTGTCTGCAATCGGAATCGTGGAAGAGAGCGCGACGGGGACAGCGGCTGCCTCCCTTGCACAACTTTTACATGAACAAGGGTACGGGAGCCGCTATCTTTTTACACAAGGACATGCGCTGAAAAAACCTTCGCGGCTGCATGCAACCGTCGGCAGGAATGCGGTTCACGTCGGTGGTGCGGTCCGCCGTCTCGACACAGCCACCCGACAGACGGAATCGGGTGGTTGAGCGGCTGCAAAAGTGGTAAAATAGATATTAACGGAAGGGGTGTATCCATGTCGAGAGATGAAAAGGATCGCGTGAAGGGTTTCCAAAGCTGGTTGGATGCCTTGTACCAGCCGCTCTTCAAGCAATGGACGAACACGGGAGAAACCCTTGATAAGTTCGAGGATCTGCATCGGGCGAACGATGGGCGGATCGACCGCTCACTCGATGCGAACATCGACACGTACCGACAGAATCTCGAGCAGATTGAAAAAGAGCATGCAAAGCAAGCGAAGGCCATCGACGAGACCTTCGACAAAAAACGTAAAGGCCTCGAAAAAGCGGATGAGACAATCAACCGCCGTCATGCAGAGCGGCTTGCGGAAATCGAGGAGGTCTTCGAGCAGAAACGCTCACACTGCACCTTGAAGGACGAAAAGACCCAGGTCGTGTATGAGCGTGCAATCAAAGCCGCGGAGGAAGACACACTACGAAAACAAACGGACGCTGAATCAATGGTGGATGAAGCGATCGAGCGCCACAACGCCAACATCACCGAGCTCATGCGTGAAAACAATATCAAGCATGCAGTCAATGATAATCGCTTGCAGCTTGCGCGCGTCGAATACGATGTCGCACACGCGAAGCTTGAAAAGGACATCGAGAGCAAGCTTGAAGCAATCAAGCAAGAACGCAGCCAGCTCGAATCGGATTACAAAACGCAGGTGGCGGATCTTGAAAAGACCCGCCGTAGAACCCTCGCTCCGCACGATGAAGGCATACGCAAGTTGAAATCCGAACACAAGGCTGAGCGTGAACGGCTCGAAAGCGAACTCGAAGAAGCGACGAACAAGCAACGTAGCTACAAAAAAGAAGCGGAGAAACTCGGCGATCAGCAGACCATCGACCGCGTGGAAAAGAAACTGAAGGAGATCAGACGCGACCACCGGGATAAGAAACGAAGTTGTTCCGAGCGTCAGAATCAGGAGCTAGAAGAAAAGAAGCACCAACGCGATGAGGCGGTGAAGCAGATCGACGACCAGCTGCTTGAACTCAAGGCGGCTTTCCTGCAGTCGCTTTCGGAACTGCTGAAACGCAAGCACCATCTGGAAACCGAAAATTTCATCCAGCTTGATGAGACGAACACGGCGTTCAACCTTGCCGATTCCCGTCATCGCAAGGACCGACGGGTGTTGGAGCTTGAAAACGATGTGCAGACCCTCAACATCAACCGCGCGCTTGAAGAGGCCCGTGAAGAGAACGATTACCTCACCAAGCGCTCAAAACCCGAAGGCGACCTGGAGATCAACGAAGCCTGGCTCCAGCACAAGCTTGATGAAACCGATCACCAACGGACCCTCGAGGTCGCCCGGGCCAAACGTTCACGCGATGAAACGGAGGCGACCATCACCCGGGATCTGCGTCTGAAGGAGAACGACATCGCCCGGCGCCGGCTTCAGCACAAGCGATCCTACGACCTCGAACATCTCGAGATACAAAAAGCACTGCGCATATACAATCAGGACTACGAAAACGAACAAACCATCCTCGATCATTTCCTCAAATACGCAAAAAACCACAACGCTTTGAAAAATGAATATGCGAATGCGCATCGTCCCGATTTCGATGCCGAAAGCAATCAGCGGACCCAGCTGCGCATCGAACGCTTCGAAGCGATGCAGGAAGATGCGCGGCGGCAGCACGAAAACATCGTCGCGCGCATCGAAACCATCAGCGCCCGCGAGAGAAACCTGCATTTGCGGGCTTACGAGGAAGTCCAGACCGCCAGCGACGCTTCCCTCGAGCGGCTGAAAGAACAGCACGAGACCACGGCCAGGCAGGATATGGCCCGACTCGAATCGCTGCATCCCCGTCGCGACCGCCGCAGGATCGCCCGCATCCGCAAGGAGAACGAGGAACGCGAAGCCTCGCGACAGCGCGCCTATGAAGAGAGGAAGCGCGAGCTCCGCGAGCGTATCCGCCTGCACGAGGACATGCTAAAGAGCATCGACGAGAAGCGTCGGCAGTCGCTCGAAGAGGCCAAGACTCTGCTCAACCACGCACTCGATGAACTTGACAACTTGATCGCCGATGCCAGACGCCAGGCTGAAGAGGAGAAGCAGCGTCTGCAGCGGGGTTTCGAAGAAATCAAGCGCCGCGCGTCTCTTTTCAACAGCTTTCAAAAAGACCGTCGCGAGGAGACTCTCCAGCAGGCGAAGACGTATTTGAACGCCCGCATCCACCGCATGAAGAACCGCAAATCAAGACTCGACAATCGGCATCAGACCCAGCTTGATGCGCTTGAGACCGAGTGGCAGGCCTATAGCTCCGACGTCGACAAACGCACCCGGGAGATGGAAGCGCAATACCAGCAAGCGCTTGAGGACCTTGAGAGCGAACACCAGAAGCGTCAGTCCCAGCTCAAGGAAGCCCACGAAGAAGAAAGCCGAAGGCTCAGGCGCTACATGGAACATCTCGGAGAAAAACACGACACCGCCCTTGAGGAAATCAAGGAGCGCACTGAGCAGGAGATCACCCGCTATTTCGAGGAGAAATCGCGTCTCGAACGTGAATACGAAGCGGAATCCGACCGCTTAGAAAAAGCGCATGCGCGGTTTGTCGAGGAAAAACGAAAAGAAGAGGAAGCCTTCGCGGGTGAAATCAATCGGACCATGGAAAAGCTGCATCAGCATATCGCCAAGCAGCCCGCTTCGCGGATGCGTTCCCGGGAAGCCGCCTCACTCGTGCCGCTGCTTCTGGGTGAACGCAGCCTGGAAACCAGCCAGGGAAGCTCTTGATGCCGATTCTATAGACACGAACACGGTTACCTTAGCAAAAGGACGGTTGCATGGAAAAGAACCTACGCAAACTCATGATGATTTTCTTCGTCCTGGCTGTTGCGGCCGGACTGCGCTTCGGGTTGGAGTTCGTCTTCAACATCATCTGGGAGACCTTCGACCTTTCGAATTTCTCGGGTTATCTTGTCCGGGGAGCTTTTTTAGCGTTGTTCGCGATCATCTGGCTGTCCATCACCATCCGCAGCGAGAACCCGCATCAGAAACTGCCGTGGTTGCTGCTGCTGGCTTTCGAGCCGGTCGTCGGCACCACCTTGTTCCTGACTTTCGGGCGGAACTTCAAAAAAAGCCTCCGCTACCGCCGCCGGCCCTACATGCACGGGGACCGCTACATCACACATGAAGTCCGACCCTACGAAGTGGAGTTCCCCTTGTTGGAATATGACGAGGACATCCAGGAGGCCGCGCACACGGCGCACCGCCTTTCACACCACCAGCCCTTCATCGACCAGAGCCACATTGAGGTCCTCCATAACGGCGAGGAATTCTATCCCGACCTGGTCCAATCCATCCAGGAAGCCGAACATTTCATTCTCTTTGAATTCTTTATCCTCCGAAGCGACGGACGTGGCCGGGAAATTGTCGATCTGCTTATGCAGCGGGCGGCAGAAGGCATTGAAGTCAAGATTATCATCGACGCACTCGGCAGTGCGATGATCAGTCCGGCCTATCTTCGTAGAATCCGGCGTTCGAATGTCGAGATTATCATCAACGACCGGATCTATTTCCCGCTATTCAACACCCGCATCAACTTCCGGAATCACCGCAAGATTGTCGTCGTCGACGGCAAGATCGGCTACACGGGCGGGATGAACATCGCCAATGAATACGATAACACCACGATGTCCGGACCCTATTTCCGTGACACGCAGCTGCGAATCGAAGGTGCGGCGGTCCGCTCCCTGACCGCCTTGTTCTTCAAGGACTATTACTACAACACCGGGCGCTTCATCGACGATGACGCTTATTATCCCGACTACTCGGTCGAGGGCCGCGGGCTCGTACAGATTCTGCAATCCGGACCCGATTCCGATGTGGCGGCCATCCGCAATCTCTATCTCAAGCTCATCCTGAACGCCAAGCGAAGCATCAAGATCATGACCCCCTACATGGCGCTGGACCAGGAAACGCTGACCGCCATCAAGGTCGCGGCCCAAAGCGGTGTCGACGTCGAGATCATCATCCCCGGCGAGCCTGATAAGTACCTCGTCTACAAAGTCACGAAAGCCTTTGTCGGACCTCTGCTCAAGGATGGTGTGAAGATTTATCAATACGTGCGGGGCTTCGCACATGCCAAAGTGCTGATCGTCGACGACAAGATCGCCTCGGTCGGTTCCTACAACCTCGACAACCGGAGTGCCGTCATCGATTTCGAAGTCACGGCCTTGATTTCGGGCGCATCGGTCGGCGAACTGCTCGAGGATTTTGAAGAGGACAAACAGGACTCGGCTCGCATCGATGCCGATGCCTGGTTCAAAAGACCGCTGCCTACGCGATTGTTCGAAGGCATCATGAGCATCTTCTCGCCCATCATCTAAAAAAGGGAGGCTGACTTCATGATTGACATCAAGAATTTGTATAAGGATTACGAGCGCACCCGGGCCCTGCACGGCATCAGCTTCTCGGTACGGCCGGAAGCCTTCTTCGCCCTGCTCGGGCCGAATGGGGCGGGCAAGTCGACGACCATCGAAATCCTCTCGACATTGAAATCGAAGACGGCCGGCACGGTGCAGGTTGCTACCCATCGTCTCGATGAAGCGGACGGTGCCATCCGTGAAGCCATCGGGGTGGTCTTTCAGACCTCCGCTTTGGATGCGACGTTGACGGTGCGGGAGAACCTTGAAGTGCGGGGCGCTTTTTATTCAAAGGACCGTTCAAGGATCCGCCGCCGGATCGATGAAGTTGCCGACGAGATCGACATCCGGGAGTTTCTTGATCGGCGTGTGGGGACCCTCTCCGGCGGGCAGCGCCGCCGGGCGGACCTCGCTAGGGCGCTTTTGAACCGGCCGGAAGTGCTGTTGCTTGATGAGCCGACGACCGGGCTGGACCCTCGAAGCCGGGAGCGCATCTGGAGGTTGGTGTTGAAGCTCAAGCGCCGCCACCGCATGACGATCGTCCTGACGACTCACTACATGGAGGAAGTCAACGACTGCGACCAGGTTGTCGTGCTTCATGAGGGGCGGATTGTTGCTGAAGATTCCGCGCAGAGACTCAGGGAGCGCTACGCGCATGATAAACTGCTCATCACGCCTGCCTCGCCGGCTCTTTCGAGTCGTCTCGAGCGTGAGGGCATCGACTGCCATCCCCTCGGCGCGCGCCTTCACATACCGGTGGTCTCGCCGTTTCAAGCCATTGAACTCATTCAACGCTTTGAAGCGGACATCGAAACCTTCGAGATCGTCAAGGGGACGATGGACGATGTCTTCTTGAATCTGACGGGAAGGACGTTGAGCGATCATGATGCGTCCGTTGCTTAAGCGGCACATGCTCATCTTCCTTCGCGATCGATGGGCGGTGTTCTTCTCGTTTCTGAGCGTTGTCATCATTCTGTTTCTGTTTGCGTTCTTCCTTGGCAGCTTGCATGACGCGAGCGTGCCGGAAGCCTTCCGGGGGACTGCGGAGGCCGATTACCTCGTGAATGCCTGGTTGTTCTCCGGTGTGCTCTTCGTCTCGACGGTGACGATTCCTTTCGGTTTTCTGACGTTCATGGTGCGGGATGTCGAGACCGGGGTGCTCGACGATTTCTTCGTCACACCGGCGCCCAGGACCCGCATTGTCATCAGTTATCTGCTGGCCGCCGTCATAATCTCGACGGGACTGGGGATCGTGAATCTGCTGGTGGGGATGATTGTGATTTTCCTCGTCTCCTCCTACACCCTTCCGGTTCTGACTGTGTTTCACATCCTCGCGCTCGTGCTCTTCTCAAGCGCAATCTTCTCCGCTTTGGCCTACGTCGTAATGTCCTTCCTTCGTTCCATGAATGCGACCGGCACGCTCAACACGCTGGTCGGGACCCTGATCGGCTTTCTGGCCGGCATCTACGTGCCGGTGGGCAATTTCTCCTCAAGAGTCGGCTCGGTGCTTTCGTTGTTGCCGACGCTGCAGCTTTCAAGCCTGTTCCGTCAGGTCTACATGGCGGACGCCCTTGGAACTCTCTATGGTGGTGCTTCGGCCGATGGGTATCGGCTCTTCTTCGGTGTCGACCTTGAGATCGGCGGCACGCTGCTTCCTGCTTGGAGCCTTTATGCTTTCGGTGCTTTCTGGCTGGCAGGTTTCCTGGTACTTTCGGTGGTGCGGCTTAGCCGCTTCAAGCGATAAAAAAAAGGACGCACAATGTGCGTCCGATTCAACGCGTTCCAAAACGCCCGGCATCGGGCGCTTCCTGGCGACGCGTTTTTTTGTGTGCATACATGCGTCTATCCGCGGTTGAGAGCAACCGCCGCAGATGTTTTCCATCGAGGGTTCTGCCGGCTTCGATGTCCACTTCGCCGATCGCAATGCTCAGGCGGTCGTGAAGGTTCTTTAGTTCTGTCTCGATGTCGTCGATGGCGCGCTTGAGCGTTGCGGGCGGGGTTGTATGGAGGACGACGAGGAATTCGTCCCCGCCGATCCGGTATACTTCTTCATGCTTGTCAATTTCGCTCTTGAGGGTCTTGGCGAAACGTTTCAACGTTTCGTCCCCGCGGTCATGGCCGAAGTGGTCGTTGACTTCCTTGAAGTGATTGAAATCCAGCATCAGCAGCGTTCCAGCCTCCTCCGGGGTCAGATCTTCATAATCCTGAAAGAAGGCCCTCCGGTTGGGAAGCCCGGTGAGGAAGTCGGTTCGGTGCGCGAGGCGCAGCGCTTCATTTTTCTGCTCGAGGCGCCGGCGGATGCTGATGAGTTCGCTGTTCAGTTTTCCCATCTCCTCGAAAGCCTTCTCATCCGGCGATGGCGAAGACCGCTTGCGTGTTTCATTGATCTGACGATTGTTCAGTTTCAGCATCTGCTCGACGGCCGTGACCTCAGAGGGCTCTTTCTCGCCGAGCACGAAGAAGCGACCCTCATCATGTACAAGGCTGATGCGGGTGTTGATTCGTTCCTCTCCGCCTGAGAAGGGCAGGTCCATCCCATAGCAGGCCCCATGCTTCCGGGCGGTCTCCATGCCGTGAATGAATCTTTCCCTGGCATCCTCCGCGATATAATCGCCGAGCAGCGCACCGCTTTCGAATGGAACACCGGTGCTGTTTTCCACGATGCGGTCGATGGTATTCTCCTTGACGACAAGGAAGAAACCGTCCTTCGCGTCACTAGTCATCAATCAGTTCACCTGCCTTCTGCACGGCGTCGGAGAGGTTTTCTCCGTATGCGTCCGCATCGAGTTTTTCCTTCAGAGACGGGTCCTGGTTGAAGGGCTGTCCGCCGACCAGGATCGGGATGTCCCGGGTCCGCTCGTCGCCCTTGATGCGTTGAATGACATCCTCTAAAGCGGTGAGTTCGATCGGCAGCGTGATGCCGAGCGCGATGAGGTCCGGCGAATGAGCAATAACAGCATCGACAATCTCCGATTCAGGGAGGTTGCCGCCCAGGTAGTGCGTCCGGTAGCCTTTGTACTCCAGCACATCGGCGACCATGCGGATGCCGATCTCATGCGGTGCCTCTCCGGGGGCCGCGGCCAGGACGAGTCCTCCGTGTTTCGGGGTGGCGAACAAGTCGGGGTAATATTGCGACATCGCGTATTGCGTAGAGGCGGTGATGTAGTGTTCGGTGGCGATGGAGATGCGTCCAGTCTGCCAGAGATAGCCGGTCTCGTAGAGTATCGGCTGGAAAACGTGCAGATAGACCTGATCAAGATTGTGTGTGTGTTTCCATTCGAGACTCATCGACAGCGCCTTTTCAGCCGAACCTTCCAGCAGGGCGTCGAGGAATTCCCTGGCCTCGCTCGCAAGCGGGGAGTCCTGGATGGCATTGTGCGGGGGCGTATCAATCGGGAACTTTTCCTTCGGCAAATTCGCCCCATGAACGATTCGAAAGAGTTCCTTTACGAGTGTCCAGAACTGTTTGCGTGTCAGATTGAAGACGTCGAATCGGCTTGCCAGCCAGCTCAAATAGGCACGGAAGAGTCTGTTTGACTGGTAACGCCTCGAAACCTCCAGATATTCCGCAAAAGGCTGTATATCCAGCATCAACAGCTCCCGCTGACGTTTATTGTCGAACCAGGTCGACGGGAGGACTTTTTCCAGTTGTTCTCTACGGATTTTGTTCATGCGGAATCCCCCCTTGTCTGTAACTTTATTCTAACACGCGGGAAGCAGGAAAAGAAACGAATACAAAAAGGAGCCGGGTTTCACCTACCTTCACTGTTCCTCTCGTGCTATAATGAACAGGAAAGGAGTGTGGATTCGATGCCGATCAAGAACCTTCGTCATATCTCGACGACCAAGGGAGACCAGGGCGTCTCAAGAAATTATTCAAATGAATCCCTGCCCAAGGATGACGCACTTTTTGAAACATTGGGAACTATCGATGAACTGAGCGCCTTCCTGGGTCTTTCATTCCACTATACCCGCTATGAGCACATCAAGACGGTGCAGGATACCCTGCAGGCGATCAACTCCCTCATTGCGACCTCGCCTTCGCAGAAGACGCAATACGACGGGCTGCGTCAGATTAACGAGCAAGATATCCAATTCATTGAAGAACAAGAGGAGAAACTGCTTGTCAACCGGACGATCGAGAACCGCTTCTACCTGCCGGGCAGTGAAACGACGCTGGCGAACGCCTATTTCGATTACGCCCGGACCATCGCCCGCCGTGCCGAGCGGACACTCGTGCGCTTCATCAATGAGAAGGGCCGCGAAGACCTGTCCTATCCCCGGACTTATCTGAACCGGCTCAGCGATCTGCTTTTCCTACTTGCACGAAACTACGCAATATAAAGGAAGGAGAGACAGCCATGCCAAACATCGGCATCGTCACCGACACCAACGCTTGCCTGGATTATTTCGACCATGATTATGATATTCCGATTCTGCGTTCCATCATACACCTCGGCGAGGAGGAATACCTCGACCACGTCGAACTCCGGGCTGAAGATTTCTATAAGGCTCTCGAATCCGATCCGGACCTTTTCCCGAGAACCTCCCAGCCTCCGCTCGCCAAGATGGTCGAGACGTACGAGACCATGCGTGAGAAAGGCTTTCAACAGCTGATTTTCGTGACTATCTCCTCGCAGATGAGCGGCATCCATGATGCCGCGAAAGTCGCCGCCGAGCAAGTCGAGGATCTCGAGGTGCATGTCTTCGATTCAAGATCCGTCGCCTACCCCCAGGCCAAGATGGCGCTCCACGCGGCAGACATGGCCTCACAGGGGGAATCGCTCGAGACGATTCTCGCCGAGCTTGAACGCATCCGGGCAGGCAACCACATCTACTTTGCCGTCGACACGCTCGCCTATCTTGTCAAGAACGGCCGTCTCAGCAATGCGCAGGGATTCTTCGGCAGCATGCTGAAGATCAAACCGTTGCTGCACATCTCGAAAGCGGGCGTCGTCGAGAATGTCGAGAAGATCCGGACCTTCCGTCGCGCCGTCGACAAGGTTGTGGAGCGTTACCTTGAAGAAACAGCTGGCAAATCCGTCAGCCCCTTTATCTGCCATGCACACAACCCTGAAGTCCGTGAACGCATTGAAAGTAAGCTGAAAGCAGCCGACCCCTCCATCGAATCCGTCTTCAGCATGCCCCTCACGCCGGCCGTCGGTGCGCATGCCGGTCCGAAAGCCATCGGGCTCGGCTATATCGAGCACTGAAGAGCGCATGGAACACGATACACGCAACCCTCGTGGTCTGGAACATGGAAAGCTGAAGACTAGGTACCTGAGAAAGCTTTCTGGCTGGCTAGCGCGCTACGAAATGCGCGAGTCGCAGCGGGAGGCTTATCTCAAACAGGCGGAAGCCGCTTTCGACCGCGGAGCTGTCGAGCCCCCGAACCGCCTGCTCGCAAGCATCAAGCAATCTCACCCCCGCAAGGACGCTCGCACCTCCGCAACTGCAATCCGGGCCGCTTTCGCGGTTTCCCTGCTGGGATTTCTCGGACTCGGCGCACAATCCCTCTGGCATCCGGGCTGGTTGGTTTTCGGGCTGGTTCCATTCATCCGGGCCGCTTTTTCGGGCGATGGGCGACCCTTTGGCGCGAGGGTCGCCGGGGCGGTGTTCTATGCCTCGCTGGTCGGGTTCCTGCTGCTTGGTTTCACACGGATGCTCTGGCATCCCGGATGGCTGGTGCTGCTTAGTCCCCTGGGAGTTGCCTGGTTCCGCTCCCGTCACAGCCTTTCAAACCCGCGCTTCGCCCTCTATGGCGGCATGCTGTTCACCGTGAGTGCCGTGACGCTCTCTTTGGCGTTGCTTCCCGCTGCTATGCCTTCCGGCATCTGGATTTTCCCGCTTTTGGCCGGCTGGGTCCGTTCGCGACAGGCGCCATTGCGGCTGTTCATCGGCCTTGCCGCTTGCATCAGCGGCTTGCTGTATCTGGGATTTGACGTGCTTGCCGGGTGGCGTTTCAGCTTTGGCTTTCTACTCACAGCGCCGGTGTCTGAATGGCTCTTCAAAGCCCGGATGGACGTCCGCGAAGAGGAGGACGCCACATGAAGGAACCGATGCGCTTTTTCAAAAGCGAGCTCATTGTGCTGCTTATCTCGATGAATCATTTGCTGCTTGTCGTCTTCGTGCTTGAGCTGAACCCTTTCAACGCGGCGGTGGGTCTGCCGTTTGCCTTGTTCAACGCCGCCTTGCTGATTCATTTCTTTATCCGCTCGATCCAGCATTTCCTTGAGCACCGAGGACTGAAGAATGAAGAGCAACGAATGTTCGTCAACCTCAATCTTCTCTTCGGGGGACTGTTCAACGCCGCGTTCATCTATGCGTTCTTTCTGCTGATGTTCTCGCAGATTACGACGATCGCCGCCGCTTTTGCATGAAAAAAAACCACCTTTCGCGCGGGAAACGCAGGGAAAGGTGTTTTTTATTGCGGAAGGATTTGTCTTTCACCGGTAGAACTGATCGAGCAGTCCTTGCTTGATAAGGGTGATGGCGTGGGCTGCGATATCGGCGTCGAACTGGGTGCCGCTGTAGGTTTCAAGTTCGTGTAGAATTTCCTCTTTTGAGAGTTTACGCGCGTAGGATTGTTCCCGGGCCATGGTCGCGACGGCTTCTGCGACAGAAAGAACGGCCGCTTCTTTTGGTATCTCTTCGCCCTTCAGCCCTTCGGGATAGCCTTCCCCGTCCGGCCGTTCGTGGTGGTGTAGCACACTCTGGGCGATGCGGCTCAGAATCGTGGCGTCTCCGAGCAGGTCCGCACCGAGCTTGGGATGTGCCTGCATGGCTTCGTATTCCGCCAGGGTGAATTCGCCCGCCTTTTTGACGATGTCCGGGTCGACGCCCAGCTTGCCGATGTCGTGGACGATGCCCGCCCAATAAAGCTCCCTTGCACGCTCCGGAGTATAACCGGCGGCCCTGGCGAGCGGTTCGGCCAAAGCGGCGACATCCTCGCTGTGGCGGCGTGTGTAGTCATCATAGAGGTCGATGGTCCGCAACGCGCTCTGCACGAGGCTTGACCGCATCCGGTCGTGTTCTAAAGCGGCAGTCTCCGTCTCATAGAAACTGTTGAGGAACAGCTGCATCGACTGGAAATAATCGAGCATGAAGGCATCAATACGTGCCGTGCTGTTCTGAGCGATGTCGAAGCTCATCTCGCAGCTGATTTCCTCTGTGAGCTTGACGCTCATCAGGATGCTTTCCTTGATTCTCGGGTTTCTTTCGTCGTAGGTGCTGTATTCTTCTTTCAGACTTTCTTGCAGGCGTTCTTCCGCGTTCTCGATATGGACGGGCTCGTCTAGATTGAGAATCCAACTTTCGATGTTGAACCGGATTGAATTCAGATACTCGATATCGTATCCCACCGCATCGATGAATCGGACTTCATCTTCCGTGCGGATCAAGCAGGCACCGTAGTCGATGCGGCTGAAGAAACGATAGATGATGTGAAACAGATTGCGTGCTTGATCCTCGCGCTGCTCTTCATCAGAGACCTCCATCTGCATGGAGAGGGAGAAGAGCCGCTCGACTGCCTCGACCAACTGTTCGCGACGGTGTTTTTTTTCATAGAGTCCGCGTTGTCTTTGTTCGATGGCATGACTGATGAAGCGCACGGCGAAGAAGGTGGTGACAATCAGGATGAGGAAGAGATTGACGCCGAACGTGTAGCGGAAATACCCGATTTCGAGGGTGAACGGCGGAAAGAGCGCCATCGCCGTGAGAAAGATGGTCGTGTTGACGATGAAGGCGCGGTAGCTGAACCGTCTCGCAACAAAGATGACGACCGGGAGATAGAGGAAATTGTGTGCATCATAGGTCAAAAACGGGATGTTCTGATTGAAGAACAACATCGTCAGGAAACCGAAACCCACATACAAAAGCAACTCGCGTGTCGTGCCATAACGGTCCGGAAGCGGGTCCATCCAGATCGCGAGGGCGATGGGCATGGCAAAGACCAAAAGCGAGAAGAAATCCCCGGCCGCCCAGACAAAAAGACTCTCGATGAAGGCCTCGGTTTCAACCGCCCCCAGCAGCAATAGTCCGGTGTTGCCAAGCACNGAGTTGAGAAGGGTGAAGGCGAGAAACCCCGACAGAACAGCCTTCAGCGACNGCCAGCAGATTTCCAGCCTGGCGCTTTCAGGATTTCTGGCTATCAGATAGGCGCCGACGAGTGCAGAAATCATCCCGCTCAAGGCAGAAAGCAGAACCTGAAAGACCAGCCGCGGGAGTTCGACGCCTTGAATCAAAAACAAACTGAACGCATAGCCAAGAACCAACCCGGCACCGATGTGAAGAAGCATCCGTCTCTCGAAACGCCCAATCAAGAAACCCAGCGAGACCCCCGCTGCGGGCCAGATGATGCTGGCATCGAATTCTCCCAGGGTGAAAGCATGGCCGAGGGGGATCGCGACGGCTGTGAGGGCTGTTGCGAGCCAGTATTCTTTGTAGGTGTACACACGAGCGAGGATGTCCATCAAAACCCCTCCAGGTTGTCTTCGTCTTTCATTCTAACACGAACAGCCGCCGACCCGCCATGTTTTCTTGCGGAGCCGTTGAAAGTCTCACCGCTCGGTGTTATCGTAGGGTGAAGACCGACAGGAGGTGCACGAATTGGATACAACCATCCTAGGTGTCGAACTGGTTGAATGGATCGGGTATGTTGCGTCTTTCATCATCCTGGTCTCGATGTTCATGGGTTCGCTCAAGCGGCTCAGGCTCATCAACCTGTTCGGGTCGACACTGTTCGCGATCTATGGATTTTTGATCGCTTCGCCGCCGGTGATGATCATGAACTTCGGCATCGCCGCCATCAACATCCATTATCTTCGGCAGATCTTCATCTCGCGGGAATATTTCACCGTGCTGCCTGTGGAGAAGGACGGAGGGTATGTCAGCGCACTGCTTTCTTTCCACCGCAGGGACATCGAGCGGTTCATGGCTGTTGAAAAGGATATTCTACAGACGAGCGACTTCCGGTATCTTGTCCTTAGAAACATGAAGCCCGCCGGCATCTTCATTGCCAGGGAATACGACGCCGAGACGCTTGAAGTCATGCTGGATTATGCCATCCCCCCATTTCAGGATTTCAAGACGGGCGAACATATCTACCGACGTGAGCAGGAGCGGTTCAAACAAGCCGGTTATCGGACATTCGTCGCCTTCCCCCGTAGCCACACCCACCGCAAATATCTGAAACGCATGGGGTTCCGAGAGACATCCATCGACAATGAAGCCGCCTTGATCAAGCATATCTGAACGCACAGTCCATCCTCATGTGCGTTTTTCTTGTCTCTTGTTTCAAAGGTCCGGCGGGAAACTAGTATAATATACTTAAGCGGCAACCTCTGAGGCGGTGATAGCTTGATCGAACTTCGAAACGTCTCGAAATATTATCATGAGAACGACACGGTCGTCAGAGCCCTTGAGAAGATCAGCCTGACGCTCAGGAAAGGAGAATTCGTCGTCGTCACCGGCGAGAGCGGCAGCGGCAAGAGTACGTTGCTCAATCTCATCGGTGGCCTGGATCGCTATGAAGCGGGGGAGATGCTCGTCGACGAACGCGAGACCTCCTACTTTTCCCAAGCGGATTTCGAAACCTACCGCCGCACGAACATCGGCTTCATCTTCCAGGACTACAACATCATCGAATCCTACACCGTCCGTGAAAACATCGAAGTGGCCCTGCTGTTCACCGATATGAACAAAGCCGACCGCAAGCAGCGCACCCGGCAGATCGCCGAGCGCGTCGGTCTTGGAAAGCTTCTCAACCAGAAGGCCTCGACGCTCTCGGGCGGAGAGAAACAACGGGTCGCCATCGCCCGGGCGCTTTCCAAGGATGCCCCGATCATCCTTGCGGACGAACCGACCGGCAATCTCGACCGGGAAGCCGGGGAAAAAATCCTCGACCTGCTCAAGTCCCTCTCGAGGGACCGGCTCGTGATTGTCGTCTCCCATAGCGACGAAGTGGCCGAACAATTCGCCACCCGGCATGTCCGTCTTTTTGATGGGCGGATTGTCGAGGACCGCGCGTTTGAAGTAGAACCGGAAGCCTCCCGATTGCGTGTGGCGCGTGAGGGCCGGCCGTTCCTCAGGATCGGCGGCCTGCTCCGGCTCGCGTTCACGAACCTCAAGGCGATGCCCCGCAAAAGCCTGTTCACACTGCTTGTGGCCCTGTTCGTGGTCGGAATTTTCGCCTACACCTACGGGGCGTATGTCGAACAGACCGTCACCACCCTCGGGACTTCGCATCCTTTTTTCGACAACCCCGACGAACGGCGGGTGGTCGTGAGCCGGGGGGACGACGAACCCTTTGACGAGGACGAGCTTCAAACGCTGGGAGAAGACCCAAGAGTCCAGGGGATCGTCCCGTTCGACGGCATCCTTGATCGACATTTCTATCTGGCTTCGGACAACGGTCGAAGGGGGGCTCGGATCACACCCTTTCATGCTGGTGCTCTGGAATCCGGCGATCTGGACGGCGGCCGTCTGCCAGAACATCAAGAGGAGATTGTCGTCACCGGCGAGAGGCAGGTCGGTGAAGTCGTCGAACTCAACTACGACCTGCAGACGCCCTACGGCAGCAACGGCCAGAAGACCGAGAAGGAAATCGTCGGCGTCCTGGATACGGATGCGGGGCGGTTCACGGACCGGGTCTATTTTCATGAGATGTTCTTTCATGACGATGCCGTCCGTTATCACGCTCTCAGCGATCACCATACCTATTACCTGTCCTTCCTGGATGCGTCGCAGGAGCTTTCTCCACGGTCGTTGATGGTGGACGATTCGCTCGAAGTGGGAACGATGAGCATCCCCCGTTCACAGCTGGAAGGGGCTGTCGACGAACCAGACGACCTGCTGGGGGAGACGTTCACCATCCACACGACGGAGCGTTTCAGCAACGAGACATTCTCCATCGAGGCGACATTGGCCGAAACCAACGAGGAAGGCATACTGCGCATCCACCCGCGGACCCTTTACGATATCTATGAAGGTCTCGAACCTTATCAGATCACGCTGGTGGCGGCTGATCGGCACGCCGCCGCCGATCTTGCCGGTTCGCTATCCTCCGATGATTACACGACCATCCTCCCGGGGGATTATGAAGACGAGATGAATCAGCTCTTCGGTGTCGTGCTGCAGCTGTTCCAGGGAGGGTTGTCGATCCTGCTGCTCGTGGTATTCTATTTTCTCGCCTATCTTTCGCTAAGAAACGTCATGCGTTCAAGAACGAAGGATTTCGTCATCCTCCGTTCGCTAGGAGCCGCGAAGAAGGACCTCAACCGCCTGACAGTGGTCGAGTTTGCCCTGACGATGCTGCTGGCGATGCTGGCGGTGGTTGTCTTCATGCAGCTTGATAGCCTGTACATGGGATGGCTGCCCTCTTATATCCGCTTTTTCGACCCTGGCAACTATCTAATCATGGTGACAGCCTTGCTCGCGCTTTCCATCCTGCTCGCCCATCGCTTCAATCAACGCATCTTCGCCACTTCCGTGAAGAGCGCCTTCAAGGAAGCGGGGGATCGCGCATGATTCGCCTGCAGAATATCCAGAAGGTCTACAACCGCGGCAAGCGCAACCAGCGTGACGTTCTCAAAGACATTGATTTAGAGCTGCCCCGGCAGGGGCTGGTCATCGTGCTCGGCGACTCCGGAAGCGGAAAGACGACCCTGCTCAACATCGCAGGCGGGCTGGATCGTGCGGATGGTGGGACGATCACCTTTGATGAGACGACCTACACCCGCTATCGCCACCGGGACTTCGACGATCTTCGCAACACCCGCATCGGCTATGTCTTCCAGCATTACTATCTACTGCCCGAGGAGACCGTCTATCAGAATATCCGCCTCACGTTGAAGATGGTCGGGCTTGAAACCGAGCAGGCCATCAACGCCCGCGTCGACCACATGCTTGAACTGGTCGGGCTGCGGCATTTCAAGTACCGCAGGGCCAACCAGCTCTCCGGCGGCCAGCAGCAACGTGCGGCCATCGCCCGCGCGCTTTCAAAGGATCCGGATGTGCTCATCGCGGATGAGCCCACCGGCAACCTCGACAGCAAGAACACTTTCGAGATCATGCGCATCCTCAAAGCCGTCGCCAAGGAGAAACTGGTGTTGCTCGTCACCCACGAAGCGCATCTCGCGAGACACTTCGCCGATCATCTCTACACCATCGAGGACGGGCGGCTCGCTGAAGTGGAGCGAAAAAGCAAGGAGACGCTCGCGCATGATTACGACCGNAATCTCTATCTGGGGGATCTAAACCGTCGTGCGAGGCTACACGAAGACGATGCCGAGATCGAACTCTACGGGGATGAGACCTATCGTCCGCTGCGGGCTCGCCTGATTGTGCGAAACAACACCCTCTATGTCGATGTCGACGCCGATGACTATGCGAACGTCGAGCTGATCGGCGAGGATAGCGAGGTCCGTGTGCAGGAAGGCTCAAAAGAAAGTGCCGAAACCGCCGAGGTCGACCCGCGCTATCAGGAACGCTTCCCGTTCGAGGCCAAACGCCCCTCGCGGATCTTCTCCTGGAAATACAACCTCGAGCGCGCTTTTTACCGGTTCCGCCGCACCTCCCGTTTCACCAAGGTCCTTTTCGCCGGCTTTGCGCTCGGCGCCGCCTTCGTCGCCGTCTCCACCTTCCTCCTTTTCAACATGCTCACGCTGGATGATGCCGACTTTCTCCGCGAGCCGCGTGTGACCTACCATGTGGAGGACGGGGAGATGGAGACCTACGAGGATTTCCGTGCGTTCTACGAAGACAAACCGATTGACGGCTACAACTTCCACGTCGAGCGGCGCCCCCTTGAACTCGAGCTCCCCGTGGTGTATCAATTCCCCGCGACCGCGAGTCACCGGGGCCATATCGCTCCGATCGGACTGATCGATGCGGACGATCTTCTTGAAGGCACGCTCCCTCAAAGAAAAGGGGACGTCGTCATCAGCGATACGCTCGCCGATGAGATAGTGGAACTCTCGCCTTTCAGGGCCGCCGCCATCGACGAACCTTCCGAACTCGTGGGGATGTCGCATCGCATTGCGCTTCCCGAGGGCACCTTGACGGCACAGGTGAGCGGCATCGTCCGCGAGGACGCCCGGACGTATTATGCGGACGAGACGCTGATCACCCAGGCTCTCGCCGAGAACTACGTGACGTACGAACTGCTCGATGCGCACGATGCCGTATCCATCACCGCCGGTCGTGACATCGAGAATCCGGGCGAAGAGATTCTCCTCGCTGGAGAAGAGACGGACGCCTTCGATCCGCATCTGCACGAAGTGAACGGCGTCGCCTACGAGGTCGTCGGCCTCTTCGAGAGCGAGACGCTCCCCGATGGGACGCCCCTGCTCAAAAGCGAGACGGGATGGGCCAATTATTATGAGCATACCCACGCGCCGGCGCGGGGCAGGATGGTCTACACTTCCGAACCGGAAGCGTTGGAAGCGGCGCTCGGGGAGGAAGTCCGCTACGAAAATCTCTACGAAGTCCAGCGCGCCCGGGCGCAGGAAGAGCTCACCACCGGTATGGGCGGTCTGTATGTCTTCTCCGTGGTGGCCTTGTTAGCGACGGCGCTCAGCTTCTATTTCATCGTCCGCTCCTCGATGATGGGGCGCATTTATGAAATCGGCGTCTATCGGGCGCTCGGTATGCGGCGTGGGGAGGTCCTCCGGCTGTTCGCGCTTGAAGTGGCGCTGTTGACGACGTTCAGTTCAACCGCGGGCTTTCTTATCACCACATATGCGCTATCCCGCATCGCCGCTGTCGCGGAGCCGGTTCTCGACGCCTTCCACATCACGCCCGCAAGCGTCGGCTTCGGCTTGCTTGTCATCTACGCGGTGAATCTTCTCTTCGGGATGCTGCCGCTTTGGAAGCTGCTCAGGCGCACCCCGGCGGAGATACACGCCACCTATGATCTGTGAAGAAAAAGGCGCCCGGCCGGGCGCCTTTATAGTTTCTTGCTGTAAGCGATGTAGCGGTCGATGTCGAACTTACGCCGGAGACCCGCCGCACTCAGGGGTCGCAGCTTGCCGATCACCGGCCGTTCCTTGAAGGGCTGGTCGTGCCGTCCGAAGCACCAGGCGACCCCGGCGTAGCTGTTGGGGTCCCTGCCGTCGAGGAAGTATTTGTTGTTCAAGTGCAGGATGGTCTCGTAGGCCGCCTGCGGGGAAGGGCTCCAGTGGATGATCATCTTTCCCCAATACATCCGCATGTAGTTGTGCATATAGCCCGTGTGGACCATTTCCCGCATCGCCGCGTTGAAGTAGGGATCGTGCGTGTCGGCGGCCTCGAGCTCCTCGAGGGTGTAAAGATGCTCGCGCGCATCGTCAGCGTGTTCACGAAGGGTCTGGTGGGCCCAGTGGACCGTCATTGACTCGAACGTGTCGTAGCCCGCTTGATAGTATACGAAGTTGTGGGCGAGCTCGCGGCGGACGAAGAGCTGTTCGAGAAACGCCTCCGAGGCCTTGAGCGGAACGCCGTCAAGCGCGGCCCGCTCTTCAACTCGGCGGTGGATGGTCAAAGGCGAGAGATGTCCGAAATGCAGATAGGGGCTCAGTCGGCTGGTCAGATGCTTGGAGGGGTCGTTGCTTTCATGATAGCGCGGGAGACCTTCGTCAATGAAGGTCTCGAGGCGTTTCAAGCCTTCCCGTTCGCCACCGTGGAAGTAGATGCTCTTCTTCACCGAGGTGTCGACATCCAGCTGTTCCATCTGCGTCTCGATATATTCATCGATGATGGTCGGTTCGTTCGTGCGTCTCACCTTGAGCTGGGGGATTGTTGCTTCCTCGAGATAGCTATCCAGAGCTTTCAGCAGTTTCGGGCGCAAGGTTCGGGCCGCGTATTCAACTTTGTCGCTGACGGCTTCGATGGGGACGATGAGGTCGCTTTCGACTTCCACGGCGTGGAGACCTTCGCGTCGCGCGGCTTGAGCGACTGTCTGACGGGAGGCTCTCAATTCCCTCAGGTAGGGCTTGTCCATGATCAGGCAGGCGGCCTCGCCCAGGTGCCTCGGAAGCACGTCGGCGAATCCGCCGACTTCGATGACGAACTCGGCCCCCAGCTCCCTTAGCGAGGCGTTCAGAGATTTCAAGCCTTCAAGAAGAAAGGCGTAGTGACGTTCGTTGGCATCCTTGAACTCTCCGGTGAGGACGAACAGCACCCGCAGCGGGAGCCCGATACGGTTGGCCTCCGTCGCGGCATGTTCGAGAGCGAAGTTGTCCGTGACACGCTGGGAGCGTTGCATCCAGTAAAGGACATAGCTTCCCGCTTTGATGCTGGCAGAAGAGACTGTCTTGAGCCGTCTGGGGTGCATGGTATGCAATCCTTTCTTGTCTCAGTCTTTCAAGGGCGGTTCAAAAGGCGTTGTAGCCTTTTTGCGGGCTCCGTCAAGGTGCAACAGCTTCATTATACGGCACAGGACCGGGGTATTGCAAACCGTCCCTATCACATTTTTTTCGGCTCTGGAAGCGGGACGATGCTTTATTCTTGGGGCGAACCGTAGTATAATACCACTAACAGGAAACGGAGTGACGCCCATGAAATACTACATCGCCCCCTCGCACTACGCGGGAAAGCAGACGTTCATCGTCCGTGACGAGGAGAAGAACAAAACCTATGAGGTCCGCGGTCGCGTCTTCATCAGCCTGCGGTGGCTGGAGCTGAGACACATCGATGGCACCTTGCTTTATCGTGCCCGAAGACGCTTCACCGTGGGTCTGCATCGACGCTATGACATCCAGGATGCAAACGGGCGTCGGCTGGGGTCCGTCGGCCGCACGTATGGTCCATTCCGGCCGACGTTCTCCATTCAGCTTGAGGACAAAACCTACCATATTGTAGGCAGCCTGTTCCAGCATGACTTCGCACTGGTCTGCGAAGGGGATACAGCCTGCCAAGTCGAAAAGAAAGTCTTCTCTGATGGAGATGCCTTCGAGATCACGGTCGAGACCAAGGAACGTCCCGGATTGTATTTGTTCGTGCTGCTGCTGATTGATCAGTTCATTCATGAGAAGAAACGTTTCTTCCGCTGAGTGCCGCCTCTGCGGCGGTTCGACCTACGACCTTGCGGACGGGGCGCTCGGGGTGGTCTACGATGTGTGTCGCCGCTGCGGTTTCACCTATAAGCAACCCGCTTTCCATCCTACGCAAGCGAAGGCGAAGGCTATCTACGATCAGCATCAGAACACACTCGATAATCCGGGGTATGTCGCCATGTTCGAGACTTTCCTCGAGCAGTCGGTCCGTCCGTTCAACCCCGGCCGCGCGGCCCTCGATTTCGGAAGCGGCCCGGGGCCGGTGCTTTATGAACTCTTGCGCCGTGAAGGGTTCACCGCCGACCATTACGATCCGCACTACCGTGGCGAGGAAGAGCCGTTGAACCGTCGTTATGATCTCATCACCGCGACCGAGGTATTCGAACACCTCGTTGATCCTAAACGCACCCTCAAGCTTCTCGTCAGTCTGCTCAAGGAAGGCGGGCTGCTTGCAATCATGACCTCGCTGCGTCCAACAGAGGACGAGACGTTTCTCTCCTGGTGGTACCGCCGCGACCCGACCCATTTGTCCTTTTTCACCGAAGACGCTCTTGACGCGTTGATCCGCGGAGAGCCGTTGCGGTTCATACACAGTTGCGAACGCAAACAATTCACATTCCGAAAGGATCGTCGCCGATGAAAGTATACGTTTCCTATAAGACACACAAAGAGTATCTGAACCGGCATCTTCCCAAGTCCATCGAGCTTGTCGAGGATGCGCAACAGGCGGATGTACTCATCACCGGATCGCTAGCTCCCGATGCCGCGCCGCCCCGTCTGCGCGCGGTCATCATTCCGTTCACCGCCCATAACAAGATTCATCTGCCGACCTTGAGACGTCAGAACATCGCGCTTTTCAACACCACCGCCCACAGCATCTACGTGGCCGAGAAAGCCCTTCAGCTCCTGCTTGCCTCTCTCGGCGGCGTCATCAACAAGCATGCGGACCTTGCCGATGGTGTGTGGCGGACACGTTTCGAACCCTGGACGTCCCTTCGCAACAAACACGTGGGCATCTACGGCTATGGACGCATCGGCCGTGCCTTCCATGAGCTGATCAAGCCGTTCGCACCGACGGTGCACGTCATCGACCGTGGAAAGGATTATCCCGGCTGCCGGCCCCTTCAGGATTTCGACGCGCTCATCGATGCGAGCGACATCCTCCTCATCGCTGCGCCGTTGACCGCGAGCACCCGGGGAGCGTTCGATGCCGGCCGGTTGATGCGCATGCAGGGCAAATATCTCGTGAACGTCGGGCGCGGTCCGATCATTGATGAGGACGCGTTGTACGAAGCTATCCATTCGGGTGTCCTTGCCGGTTATGCCGGCGATGTGTGGTACCAATACCCTTCCTCCCCGGAAGGGTACGCGCATCCGTCGAAACACCCCTTCGAAGCGTTCGACAACGTCATCCTCTCGCCGCATTCCGGGGCCCACGCCGACCTCGGGCGCAAAGCCATGCTCGAAGAAGTCTATCGGCACGTGATGGCCGTCCATGCGGGGGATTATTCCGAGGCTCTGGACCTCGATCGCCTGGAGTGAGACGATGGACCTGCCTTACGATGAACGACAGACGCTCTTTTCCCGCGTCCGGCTGAAAGCCGGCAGTAACCGCTACCGCGCCTTCTACGCCCGGTGGCCGCAGCTGCAGAAAGCGGACGACGCCGTGCGTGGCATGGACATCCTTGCCGCTTCGGGCGAGTCGAAACCCCGCCAGCAAGCGCTGAAAGACCACATCGACGGCGTAGACGCGAGGGTCCGAGCCCTGTATGCCCATCCGCCGGCGCTTCGTCCGCTTCAACGGCTGGATGCCATCCGGGAGGTGGCGTTGTCGGCGGGGGCGGTCGATGCCGGGGTGGCCCTCCTCAGAGCGCGGGATTACTACCAGCGTTTCGGCGGGGTCGGTGAGAACCTCGGTAGGGATACTTACGGCGAAGAAACCCCCAGGCATTACTCCCGCGCGCTGGTTTTCGCTGTCGAGATGCGCCTGGCATATATGCTTCGCGCGCCCAGGGCGGAAGTGCTCTACGAAAGCAAGCGTGCCTATGAAGCCGTCGCCCGGATCGGCGCCACCGTCGCCTCAAGACTGCAAGCCTCCGGGTATGAGGCGGCTTTCGCAAGCGAGGATTACTACCTGACGCCGATGGTCCCCCTCGCCCGCAAAGCGGGTCTTGGCGAAATCGGGATGACCAATCATCTCGTGCATCCGGATTGCGGCAACCGTATCCGTCTCGGCGCGGTCTATACCACCGCCCCTCTGATTCCCGACGAACCGCGGGAATATGGTATCCGCACGTTCTGCCGGCGTTGTGCGTTGTGTCTGATGAACTGCCCCTCCCGGGCCATCAAGCCCTACACGCGGCGGCGGCAGGGCACGGCGTTTTTCCAGTTCGACGAACACGCCTGCTTCCGGATGTTCAAGGCGCTGGGAACCGACTGTTCAATCTGCATTGTCAGCTGTCCCTACACGCATGGCATCGACCGCCGGATGCAACGCTGGATGGCTGACGACCGTGAACGGATGGACGCCGTCCTCAAAAAACACCTGCACACGCACGGGCGTCGCCCGCGCGTCAAAACCCCACTCCCTCTTGAGTGCGAAGGAGGTTGGTGAATCATGGAAATCACCGTCGACATCCACGGCATGAGCGAACTTGAAGCGCAGAAACATCTCGAGGATGTCCTGCGCCGTGCCGAACGCGGTGTCGAATACATCCGCGTCATCCACGGCCACACCCGCGGGCAGACCCTTGCACAGATGGTCCGCAGCCCCAACAAGCTCCGCAGCCGCCGGATCATCCGCAGGCGGCTGACGATGAATCAGGGCGAGACCCTGCTGGAGATTGAGTGATGCTGTCTTTCAATGTCTCGCGGAACGTTTTTCTGGCAGGTACCGCCATCGCGCTGGCACTGGTGGTCGCCGCTTTTCTTATCGACGGGTACGCCGTGCTGCTCTTCCTCTCGGGGCTTGTCGTCTTCACGGCCTCGTTCTTCGCCTCGCAGGTGATTTATTCCCTGCATCGGCTGAAGGAGATTGAAACGGAAGGGCGTCGACGGATGGTGCGCTGCAGCCACTGCGAGGCCCCGCTCTATCCGGAAGAAACAAAATGCCCCTATTGCGGAACTCGACGGCCTGAAACCCCTCAGGATTGACAAAGCGCCGGGTTGCTGGTAGACTTTTGATATATACTTTGAGTATCAAAACATTGGAGGGAACCAATCATGAGCAAGATCGGCCTTGTTGTCTGCGGCAACTCGGGAATCGACTACATCGACCATCCTTATGACATCCGCGTCATCCGTTCGACGTTGATCTTCGGCGAAGAGGAGTATACGGACTTCGTCGATATCCAGGCGGATGCTTTTTATCAAATGCTTAGAGAAAACCCGGATCTGCACCCGACCACGGCTCAGACGGCGACGGGGGAGATCCTTGATACGTATGAGAAGCTCAAGAAAGACGGGTACGAGGAGATTATCGTCGTCACCATCTCCGCGAAACTCAGCGGCACCTATGAAGGCGCGCGGATCGCCGGCAACATGCTTGAAGGCGTGCCGGTGCATGTCTTCGATTCCAAGTCGGTCGCCTACGGAGAGGCCTACATGATTTTGAAGGCCGCCGAGATGGCACAAGCGGGACACGGGGTTCCCGAAATCATCGACACGCTCTCGCAGATCCGCGAAAACCAGGGCCTGTACGTCTCCGTCGACACGCTGGAATTTCTCGTCAAGAACGGGCGGCTCTCGGGTGTCGGCGGCTGGGTCGGCACGAAACTCAAGATCAAGCCGATGCTGCATCTGACGCGGGAAGGGCGGATTGAACCGCTTGAGAAGATCCGCAGTCGCAAGAAGGCCATCAACCGCATCGTGGACCGATTTCTTGAAGAGCGCCGCGAAGCGGATCTCGAACCCTTCATCGTCCACGCGAACGCCTACGATGCGCTCGAGGATGTGCGGAGCCGCCTGCAGGAAGCCCGCCCGGAAATTGGCGAAGTGAAGGATTATCCACTCACGCCGGTGGTCGGCGCCCACGCAGGACCGGGCGCGCTTGCGATCGGTTGGATTGTCAAAGAATGATGCATCCTTCCTCTGAATGGTTTATAATGTTCAATAGGACCCCATAGGAGGTGACTCCATGTCGAGCGAAAACAAACCCTCGCCGAAAGAAGTCATCAACGAACTGCTCGTCGACGTGTTCAACCACATCCTCAGCATAGAAGAAGAGCATCTACGCGAGCGCGGGGTGCCGCTTTCCATGAATGAGATACATGTGCTCGAGGCGATTCAAAAAAGCGGAGAACCGACGATGTCGAAGATCGCTTCCCGGCTCAGAGTGACCGTGGGGACGCTGACGACCAGCATCAACCGGCTCGTCAGGAAAGGCTATTGCGAACGCTATTCCGTACCCGGCGACAAGCGGAAGGTCTTCATCCGGCTGACGGACCGTGGACGGGAGGTCCTCCGCATCCACGATGATTTCCACGATGAGATGATCGAGGCCGTCCTCGAGGACCTCAAACTTGAGGACAACACGTTGCTCATCGACTCGCTCGAGCGGCTTGTCGCCTATTTCAAGGAGAAATATTGACTCCTCCGAAAAAGCAGTCCCCCCCGCCGATCAGCTCCGATGTTCTCCGCGGGCACCTCGAAGGTATCATCCTGACGCTGATTGCCGAGCAGGACCGCTACGGCTACGAACTCGCCCGGGAAATCCGCACCCGCACGGATGACGCCTTCGATATGAAGGAGGCGACGCTGTATTCCATCATCCAAAGACTCGAAAAGAAAGAGCTCATCACGTCCTACATCGGTGAACGCTCGCATGGAGGGAAGCGGCGCTATTATCGTCTCACGCCGCTAGGGAAGGCCTATTTAAGGGAGAAACGAAATGAATGGCAGACGCTTAAACGGCTGATGGCCGTCTTCATGGAGGAATCCACATGAAAGACATCGACAAGTTCGTCCAGCGCGTATTCAAGGAATCTCCCCCCAAGGACCAAAGCGCCGAAAAACTCTCGGAGATGCTCAAGGAGAAAGTCGAGGACCTCAAGGAAGAAGGCTACAGTGAAGCACAGGCCATTGACCGGGCCATCGGAGAATTCGGCGAAGCCGAAGACTACCACGACCCCGCCCTCGACCGCGAGAAACGCCGGCATCAGCGTTTTTTGACAATCAAGCGCCACCGCAACGCGCTGCTTTTCGCCGCGCTCGCCTCACTGCTCATCATCAGCATCCTCCTGCTGGTGAACTTCGTGCTCCTTCGCGACCATGAGACCCTCTCGCACCCCTGGTCGCTGATTGTCTCAATCGGTGTCTTGTTCTGGCCGCTCAGTCTGTTGTACCGACTCTTGAATAAAAAGGATGATCTCCCATGAAGAAAACCGCTGTCATCGCTGTGAGCACCGGATGTCTGGATTATCTGGACATCGCACCTGAAAATCTCTTTATCGTCCGCTGCAAGATCATCATGGGCGGAGAGAGCTACGACGACTACGTCGACATGGATGCGGACAGTTTCTACCGCGCCATCAAGAGCGACTCCGATCTGGTCCCCACCAGCTCGATGCCCTCGACGGGCGAGATGCTCGAAACCTTCGAGACAATCGAGAAGGCCGGCTACGAAGCCGTCATCTTCAACACCATCTCCACCGCCCTCTCGGCGACCTACCAGAACGCACAGGTGGCCAGGGAAAGCTATGAAGGCGAGCTCGAGATCCATCTCGTCGACACCAAGAACGCCGCCATCAGCGAAGGGTTCCTGACCCTCGAGGCCCTGCGATTGATCGAGGCCGGGGAGGCCCCCGACACGATCGTGCCCTATCTCGAGCGCCTCGCCCTCTCGCGGAAGCAGTATTTCATGGTCGACAACCTTCGTCTGCTCGTCAAGAACGGTCGCCTCTCGGGAGCGAGCGGATTCATGGGGCGGATCTTGAAGATCAAGCCCATCCTCGAGGTCAACGACGAAGGCAAGATCGTTCCGTTCGAGCGCATCCGCACCCGCAAACGCGCGCTCGATCGGATGGTCGAGCTCATCCTGGAAGATCTCAAGACGCTTGATCACGCCGTCCTCACCTACGATACCAGCGACAACCAGGAAGGCTACGAATACGTCCGCGGGAAAATCGAGGAAGTCCACCCCGACATTCCGGCCTACGCCGCCCCGATCACCCCCGTCATCGGCGCGCATACCGGACAGGGGACCGTCGGCGTGGCCTATTTCGACCTGGCCTCCGCTAAACCCCCGAAATAAGCCGTGTGTTGTGTTTGCTCCGCGGGTGCCGCTGTGGTAGACTGTAGCGGGTGATTGAGTATGCAGACACGCCGACTCGTCTTTCTTGCCATCTTCCTCGCCGTCTCGATCGTGTTGAACCTTGTCGAGCGTATCGCTCTGGGCGGCATCACCGGCCTGCCCTGGGTGCGGCTCGGACTGGCGAACATCGTGGTTCTCATCACATTGTATCTGTATGATACCCGCGATGCCTTCACCGTACTCCTGCTGCGGATTGTCGTGGTCGGTTTTTTCACCAATGTGACCGCGTTCCTGCTCTCGCTTTCCGGCGGGGTGCTCGCCTTTGCGATGATGCTGCTTTTCAAGCGACTGCGCACATTTTCCATCGTCAGCGTCAGCGTCGGCGGCGCGTTCGGACACGCCGTCGGTCAGGTCGGCATGGCGATCTTTTTGCTCGGCACGCAGGAGATTGTGTTCCTGCTGCCGCTTTTCATGACGCTCTCCGTGCCGACGGGCATCTTCACCGGGCTCGTCGCCCGCAAGCTCGTGCATTTGATGCAGGACCACCTCGTCCCCTATAAATATGAATAACCCGTCCGTGGACGGGTTTTCTCATGCAAAAAGTCCCCAGGGTCAGTGCAGCCACCCTGGGGACTTTTATCGATTGTGGTCGGGATTACTCCGTCAGGTCGGCTTCTTCGTCGATCTCAAGGATCAGGGAACCGTAGCCTTCCAGCTCCAGGCTTTCATCCGTGAGATCGTAGTCTTCGGATGCATGGAGCACATCCGGGTCATCAAGATTGTGCGGTGTTGTGCGGGTGTTGTGAGAGAGATTGTGCACGGCGAGCACCCGGCGTCCGTCGTGCTCGCGTTCGTAGGTGAGGAGTTCGCTGTCGGAGTCGACTTGTCTCAGCGAACCGTCCCGGTAGAGATTATCCTCGCCCCTCAGCTCGATGAGGTCGATGTAGGTGTTGAGGAGGGAATCCTCATCGGCGAGTTGTTCTTCAACGCCGTCAAGCTCTTTGTTGTGGTCGTCCCAGGCGGCGATGGCTTGATGGCCGCCGTGTTCGACGCCGGTCGTGTTGTAGGGGTTGTCCTCGCCCCAGATGAAGGGTTGGCGGACCTGAGGGTCTTCCCCCGAACCGGTCATGCCGAGCTCCTCGCCGTAGTAGACCCAGGCGAGGCCGGGCAGGGTCAGGAGGATGTTGGCGGCTAATCGGGACTTGCCTTCCTCGCCGAGCTGGCTCATGACGCGGTTCATGTCATGGTTGGAGAGGAAGATGGAATCGATGAAGTCCTCCCGGACCTCTTCGTAGGTGCTCCGGGTCTCGATCAGCGTCTCGATGACATCCTGGTCGCGGCCGGTGTTGATCGCCGAAAGCAGCTCGTCGGAAAACTTGAAGTTGAAGGCTGAATCCATGCCTTCGTAGAAATCCGCGATGTAATCGTCGGAATAATCCCAGATCTCGCCGACGATGAAGGCGTCTTCATCATGATCCTTGATGTGGGCGTTGAATTCGCGGAAGAACTCGATGTTCTTGCTGTAGACGTCGGTGTCTTCCGGGTACTGGTTCACATCATAGATGTGTTTCGCCGCGTCGATGCGGAAACCGTCGACGCCGTGGTCGAGCCAGTAGGTCGCGAGGTCGTAGATGGTCTCGCGGACGTCTTCGCTTTCATAATTAAGTTCCGGCATCATGTCCCAGAAGGAGGCGTAGTAGTATTCATCGCCCTCCTGATACCATCCATCCCATCCAGGATAGTCTTCCTCGATTTCCTCATGAGTCGCCCAGGTGTACCAGTCGCGATAGTCGTCGATGTCGTCGGCCGAGCGTTGGAACCAGAGGTGGTTCTTCGAGGTGTGGTTGATGACAAAATCCATGATGATCTCGATGTCGTGTTCTTCAAAGGTGCTGGCGAGTTCCTCGAACGTCTCAAGGTCGCCGAAGGTCTCGTCGATGCCGTAGTAGTCGGTGACATCGTATTTGTGGTAGCTGTCCGCCTCATTGAACGGGTTGAACCACACGCAGTCGACCCCGAGGTCCTCGCTCAAATACTCGACGTTGTCGATGACGCCCTGAAGGTCGCCATCGCCATCACCTGTGGAATCGGCGAAGGAGATCGGGAAGATCTGATAGCATGTGTGGACGTCTTCCTTGAAATGCGGCGAGCTCGGACGCAGCTCGTCGGGGTCGAGTTCGTCATCCGGGTCCTCATCTTCGGGGCAGGCGGCGAGCGTGAAGATTAGCACGCCTGCGAGCAGCAGCATCAAGAGTTTTTTCAAGATTCATTCATCCTTTCGGAAAAAAAGGCTCTTGCGAGCCTTTTTTAGAAGTGTTTGTTAGTCGCCGCGACGCTGATCCATCCAGTACTCGGCGTCGTCGACGATGTCGTCCTGGGTTTCTTCAGGCGTGCGGTCACCGTCCCAGAGTTCTTGCATGTAGGCTTCGACGCCGATGTCGTAGTAGACGCTCATCGCACGCTGGGTCGGGTTTCCAGGCACGCGGTCGGCGCTTTCAAGCCAGCCGTTGTGCTCGATGGCGTTGATCATGTCCTCTTTGTAATCCTGTTCAACTTCGGGTGTGATTTCCGCATCCTCCTGCAGAGCGGGGATATAGGCGGATTCGTTGACGATGGTGCCCATGGTGTCCTCGCTGTAGAGCCAGCGCATGACTTCGTTTGCTGCGGAGGGATAGTCGGTGTAGGAGTTGATGACGAAACCCTTGGTCTTGTAGAGCGTGCTCGGGTCGTTGCCTTCCCAGGTGGGCAGATAAGCGAACTCGAATTCGTAGCCGGTATCTTCCATGTATCCATCGATATCCATCCAGGTACCCACAAGACCGAAGGGATAGTCGCCTTCAAGATAGTTCTCCCAGCGCCATGCCATCGCGCCAGCGGAACGGGGTTCGCCGCCGGAGTCCACGCTCATGTTCGCTTCGGAGAACGCCTCTAGGAATTCAAGACCTTCGAGGAACTGAGGATCGTCGAATTCGGGATCGCCGTAGTCTTCGCCCTCGAAAATGTTCCAGCCGGTGGCGGAAAGCTGCATGTAGCCGGACCAGGCTTCGGCGACGCTCAGGGGGAAGAACTCGAGAATCTCATCGCCTTCAAATTCGGGACGCTCGCCGGGCTCTTTACCGTATTCGTCCGCGTAGTCGAAGATGTCCTCCCAGCTTGCGAATTCCGCGGGCAGGTTGCCTTCCGTGCGGTCGTCCACATCGACGTCCCACTCTTCCAGCATGGTCTTGTTCCAGGAGAAGACCATGCCGTCGTAGACCGCGGGCAGATAGAAGTTGCCGAGTTCATTGATGTCCTCGTAGATTTCGTGTGTCTGCTCTTCGCCGATGTCGATGAAGTAATCATGAAGCTCGCGGACGGCCGGCTCGCGGCCAAGAACTTCGTTGTCGATGACGAGTGCCACATCAGGCGCTTCGTCCTCCATCAGTTCAAGACCTTCCATGCCGCCGTCTTCGTCGTTGACGGCATCATAGAATGTGTAGCTGAGGACGTCCTCGTGTTCGGGATATTCCTCCTCCCATTGTTCGACGAGCGCCTGTCCGAGCGTGACGCTGTCCACGCCGATTTCAATCTCTGCGCCGTCTTCGATTTCGAATTCTTCTGCATCTTCATCAAACATGACGGCTTCTTCCGCCTCCTCGCGTTCGCAGGCGGCGATTGTCATGCCGAGAAGCAGCGCGAGGGCTAGTACTGTCAGTTTCTTCATAGTGGTACATACCTCCTATCAGGGTTTTATATTTATGTTGCTGTTCGTTTGATGTTCACTTATCCGCCTGCCTTTTCATAGAAAGGGCCGGGAAGTCTGTTGACGTTGGCGTAGACCAGGATGATGCGGATCATGTAGACGAAAAGGAAAAGCATATTGGCCCAGCCGAGCAGCCAGTAACCAAGCGCGGCGCTCAGGAAAGCGGGGCCGGTCATGGCGAAGGTCGCCATCTTGATGCTAGCGGTCCACGTGATTTTCTTATGCTCGACTCGGTAGTTGGCGATCATGAAGAGCACGCTGACAAGCATCACATAGAGAATGGTCTGCAACGTCTGTGCGCCGTAGGTCGTGAAAATGTTGCGGGTGACCTCGGAATAGTACAAATTGAGCATGAAGTTCTCCGACATCGTGCGGTAGACGTGCTCGGGATTGTCATCAGCCTGTGCTTCGGGATGGATGTCGGCGAAATCGAGGTCGCTGTGCAGAGAGTAATCCCCTGCGACGTGCCGGTAGGTGTCGTCGTCAATCTGTACGACCGCGGCGTTGTTCGGCGTCAGGAGAATCGACGACTGCTCGATGTCCTCAGGATCCGGCAGCTCCTCGATGAAGGCGACGCGGTAAGAATTGTAGTCCCCTTCAATGTCGTCCTCGCATGAGAGCTCGGCGCCTTCCAGCCTGCAGGCCGGCTCGCTGCGGTAGAAGGCTTCGAATGCCTCGTGTGCTCCCTCGAGGTCGTCCGGATGGTCCGCTCCGTCAAGCACGCCGAAGAAGAAGGGGACGCTGATGAGCGAGATGTTCACCAGCAGCAGTACGAATGTCAGGATGAGCGGTGCCTTGTAGGCTCTGAGCAGCGGACGGTTCTTCACCATCATCTTGAAGAACGTCTCGAATTTACTTTTCAAGGCCGTCTCCTCTCAAGGGCGGAAATCATCCTTTTTCTCCGCCGGAGACGAGGCCGTAGGTGACATATTTCTGCATCTTGATCTGCACGATGATGATGGGGACACTGATAAACATCGCACCGGCCATGAAAAGCATGGGCTCGTGAGGAGTGGTGGCCGGGTCATTCATCCTGAACAGCCACATCGCGACCGTCTCGTTACGAGGCATGACAATGGAGGGAAGGATGTAGTCCATCCAGGGCCCCATGAAAGCGTTGATGGCGATGAATCCCATGATGGGCTTGGCGAGGGGGACGATAATCTTTCTCATGATCTGCAGGTTCGTCGCCCCGTCGATCGCGGCCGCCTCGTCGAGGGATTTGGGCACGTTGCGCATGAATCCGCGTACGATGAAGGTGTTGAAGGGAATCGCCCCGCCGACGTAGATGAGCGCGAGCATGAAGGGGTTGTTCAGCCAGCCGAAGACACGGAAGATCAGGAAGATCGCAATCATGCCCATGAATCCCGGGAACATCTGCAGTCCGAGCATGAACAGCAAGGCCGGTTTCTTGCCTTTTATGCGATAGCGCGTGAAGGCGAAACCGACAAGCGAGGAGAAAATGACCACGAGTATGGTCGTGACCGTCGCCACCAGGCCCGTCACGAGGAACGACTGCACATAATCGGGCAGCAGCTGCCCTCCAGTAGAGCGATAAGTGAAAACCTCCCGGAAATTGACCAGCGACCACTCGGTGATGCGCGGAATCACCGGGACATCCCGTAGTCTGCGCACAGGACTGAAGGCTGCCGAGACCATGTAGGAGATGGGCACCAGCGCGATAATGACGGTCATGATCAGCCACGTATAGGCGAAGAGGGCGAAGAGGGCGCGTTTGAGCCTGACCCAGAACATCAGCATATCAGTCATCCTCCTCCCAGAAGGAACGCAGTCTCGATAGATAGTAGATGGAGACGAAGGCGATCAGGACGAACACCATGATGGAATAGACCGCCGCGAGGTTGTACGTGTCGTGATCCCCGCTTTCGAAGGCCATCGTGTAGATCCACGAGATCAGGATGTCCGTCTTGCCGGGCTCGATGCCGATCAGGGCCTGCGGAACCTCCGCCCTCGGATATGCGGGACCACCTCCGGTGAAGAAGTAGATGACCCCGAAGTTGTTGAAGTTGAAGGTGAAGGTGGTGATGATCACCGGCGCGGTCGCCCGCAGCACCCAGGGGAACGTGATGAAACGGAATTTCTGGTTGGCGGAGCCGCCGTCGATATCCGCCGCTTCATATAGTTCGGAGGGGATGGTGCCGAGCACTCCGGTGATCAGCAGCATGAAGTATGGATACCCCATCCAGAGGTTGACGAGGATGATGATGAGCCGTGCAAGATTGGCGTTTTCATGATGCGTGAACCATTCAATATCTCCCACGCGGTCGCGGACGAGCCAGATATCGTCAAAGAACGCGAAGCGGTCGAAGGGGAAGAATTCAAACCGCAGAATCGTCCGGGTCGTATCGAGCAGATCGTGGCGCGAGAGGATCTGATTGAGCAGCCCATCGCTCGCATCGAAAATGTTCGAGAAGACGAGTAGTGCCACCATACCGGGAACCGCCCAGGGCAGGATCAGAATCAACCGCCAGACGCGCTTGCCGACGATGGGGCGGCTTTCAATGACCATCGCCTGGATGAATCCCATCACGTAGACAGTGATGCTGCTGACAATGGCGTAGAACGTCGTCCACCCGAGCGTGGTGATGAAGAAATCACGGAACCCGGGTTCGGCGCCGAAGACCTCCCGGAAGGTGGTCAGCCCGTGCCATTCAATCAGATTAGCGCGCAGGCTGATAGCTGCGTCATAGTTTGTGAAACCGACCATGAAAGAGAACAGGAACGGCATCAGCGTGAACAAAACGAGCAGGGCAGCGCCGGGAATGATGATGATGTAGGCGAAATAATCATCCCAGACGTTGCGGATCCACTTTTTGAACCGCTCGATTTCCATGCCGGCGCGCAGCTTGATGTGCGTCATGTAGGCGTCGCGGACGCTAAATGCCCATATTGCAAGGAAGAACGCCATGAAGACCAGCACGATGACGCCCTCGCCCATCAAGGTCCGTGAATTGTCGGCCATCATCCAGTCTAAGCGGGCGTCCTCGGTGACGATGGGTTCTCCGCGATACACATCGCCGGCAACGAGCGCACCGAGCGTGAAGAATCCCCAGATTCCGCGGGTGAAGATCCCGCCGTAGTCGCGGAAGAAGTAAAGGTTCTCTTCAGCAGGGTAATTGGCGATCTCTCCGGGGGCATAGATATAATTGCCGCTGATGAACTCTATAAGCAAGAAAAGGACAAGGATCGCCAGAATCGGGACGCCCTTGTACCATTGTCCGTTCTTCAACTGTCCGAGACCGGGCAGGAAGAGACTCGATAGCCCTCGCTTGAAGGAGGAGGGATTTTCCCTGCGTGCTCTTGGAATACTCGCGAAAAAGTCCCCAACACCTTTGAATACAGCAAAAAAAAGCTTATGGATTGGTCTGATGACCCCGTTCGCAAGGAAATCGAATACGAACCATAACAAGCGAAGGAGTAGCTTCAGTGGCTTTTTCACGAATCGGATCACGGTATCCATCGACAAAATCCCTTCATCAATAGTTGTCGTCTTGTCTGGTCTTTTCTATCTTGAATAATAACAAAGAGCGACATGTTTGTAAACGCTTGAGCGGTCTATTTTGTACTCATCGGGCGCCGTAGACATCACGGGCACGCAAGCGTTTTCATCCGCATTGCAAGTGAAACGAGGCCCGCTCCAGCTGAATACCCGGCACCCAGGCGGGAGACTTCGTGAAGGGCTTGCCCATGCGAGATAGCGTTTTCAACGGGCGATTTTGTAGATGCGGGCCTCGTAAGGTGCGAACTGCATGCTCGAGCCGGTGTCCGGCTCTTTGCGGTTGACCTCGTACAAATCGTCAGCGGTGAATGGATCGGGGAGCTCGATCTCGACCGGTGCTTTGGAGAAGTTCGCGACGACAAGAAGCTTCGTCTGTTGCGTGGTGTTGGTGTAGACGAAGGTCTGCTCGTCTTCGAGCGCATGAATCTGCATGCGGCCGAAAGCGGCCCCGCTTTCGCGGCGCAGCTTCAGCACGCGCCGGTAGGTGTGGAGGATGGAGTCCTCAGCCGCTTCCTGTCTGGCGACGTTGATTGATGGATAATTGGCGACGACGGGTATCCAGGGTTCGCTCTCGCTGAAACCGGCGTGCGCCTCGGCCGACCATTGCATGGGGGTGCGTGCATTATCCCGGGAACGGTCCCGCAGGGCCTGCATCGCAGTTTCATGAGAGGCGCCGTTGCGCCGGAAGTTCTCGTACTCGGTGAAGACCTCCACATCGCGGAAGCTTTGCAGGTCCTCGTAATCGACGTTGGTCATGCCGATCTCCTCGCCGTAGTAGACAATCGGCGTGCCCGGCATCAAGTAGAGCACGAAGGCCAGAAGCTTCGCGCTTCGCTCCCAGTGCTCCCCATCGTCGCCGTAGTGGGAGACGATGCGGGGGTGGTCGTGATTGTGCCAGTAGATAGCGTTCCAGCCCTTGCCGTGGAAGATATCATGCCAACGCTGAAAGCTCTCCTTGAGTTTCGGCAGATCCAGCGTTCCCTTGGCCCATTTCCCCGGGGTCTTCTCATTCGTCTCGTCGACATCGACCCAGCAGTGTTCGAAATGCACGAGCATGTTGAATTCGGGTGAATCGAAACCGGCGTAGCGGAGCGCCTCCTCGCGGGTGGCGCCGCCCGCCTCGCCGATGATCATCAAGTTGTTGGGCTCGAAGAGTTCGCGCCCGAGCTCCTGAAGGTACTCGTGGTGTCTTTCCAGACTGGAGAAGTTCTCATACCCGGGATAGCCATCGGGAAAGTCCCAGTTCTTCTCGAGATGGTTCGTGGCATCCAGACGGAAGCCGTCCACTCCGAGGTCGATCCAATAACGGATGACGTTTTTCATCGCCTCGCGGACCTTTGGATTGCGCCAGTTGAGATCCGGCATCTTGCGCGAGAAGATGTGCAGATAATACTCACCGGTCGCTTCGTTGTAGGTCCAGGCGGGGTTACCGAACCAGCCGATCCAGCGGGTGGGGCGGCGGGGGTTGCCCGCTTCATCGAAACGGGGCGCGTGCCAGATATAGAAATCCTTGTAGGTTTCATGTTCCGGGTGTGAGGGGTCCTTCGCCGCCAAAAACCAAGGGTGCTCATCGGAGGTATGGTTGAGCACCATGTCGGTGATGATGCGCATGCCTTTCTCGCGGGCTTTCGCGATGAGTGAACGGAAATCGTCGAGGTCGCCGTAATCCGGGCTGACCCGGTAGAAGTCCCGGATGTCGTAGCCGTTGTCGTCCATCGGCGAATCATAATGCGGCGAGATCCATACCGTGTCCGCTCCCAGGCTGCGGATGTAATCCAGCTTCTCCTCGACGCCTTTCAGATCGCCGATGCCATCGGCGTTGCTGTCGTAGAAACTGCGCAGATACACCTGATAGATGATTGCCCGTTGCCACCAGTTCGCCATAGGGGTATATTCGCTCCTTGTGTGATAAATATTCGCACCCTGTATTCTACTATATGGCGGGCCGATTGCCAAACCAGTCGCTGTGGCCTAACCCCGCGCCGCGTGTTACAATGATAGAGATTGGAGGGTGCACGATGGAGACAGTCCTTGAAGAACACCGCATCAGCGTCAAAGAGCTAGCCTCCTTCCTCCATGCGGCGGGGGATCTGGGCAGCCAGAGCGGCGCGCGAAACAGGCGCCGGCTCGGGCAGAAGCTTCATGAAGCAAGACAAAACGACTACCTCGCGGGCGATGAGCGCGAGGTGTACGTCGAAGCGCACCTTGCACGCGGCGGGCACAGCCTTCACATCAGCGGCCGGATCGACGGGGTTCTGCACCGTGATGGCGAGTGCATCGTCGAAGAGATCAAAAGCACCGAGACGGATCTCTCGCTGCTGGAGGAAGACACCTACCCCGCCCATCTGCGTCAGGCGCAGATCTACGCCTGGCTGCTTGCCGAGAGCCGGGGTTTGCGGAACCTGAGCGTCTGGTTGACGTATATCGATGCCGACAAACGTCACAGGACATTCACCAAGCGATATTCGAAAAGCACCCTCGATGCAATCCTCGAAGCCACCGTCTCGGGCTATCTGGAATGGCTCGATGTCTACCGCGAGCATCAATACGAAAAGCGTCGGTCGATCGAGGGACTGACCTTCCCCTTCGAGTCCTACCGCGAAGGCCAGTATCACTTCATGGGCGCCGTCTGGCAGACGCTCGTCCGCGGGGAAACGCTCTACGCCGAGGCGCCCACCGGCATCGGCAAGACTATCGCGGCGCTTTATGCAGGTCTGAAGGCGCTCAAGGACGAACGGGAGAAACTGTTCTATCTGACGGCGAAGAACGCTGGCAAATCCATCGCCGTCGACATGGTCGAGCGCATGAAGCAAGAGGGCCTCAGAATCAAGGCCATCACGTTGAACGCCAAGGAGAACCTCTGCCTGAAAGACGAAGTCGACTGCGACCCGGAATTGTGCGAATACGCAAAAGGATTCTACAACCGCCTTCGCGAGGCGCTTGAAGATCTCTTTGTCCACGACGACGTCTATGGCGCGGAGCGCATCCGTGCCTATGGGGAGTTCCACACTCTCTGCCCGCACGCCTTCGCGCTCGAGGTTGCGGATTACTGCGACCTTATCATCTGCGATTTCAACTACGTCTTCGACCCGCGCATACAGCTTGAGCGCTACTTCGCGGATCATCAGTTCACGCCCCGGCTGCTCGTCGACGAGGCGCACAACCTTGTCGACCGCGCCCGGTCGATGCATTCCGCGACGCTCTCCTGTGAGGATCTCGTCTCCCTCGAGGCCAACACGCGCGAGCTGAAACCCTCCCCCGCCCCGCGCGTCAGGGCCGTGCTCACACGGATGGAGGAGATCCTCAAGGAAAGCGGCGCCGACCGCTCAGGCTTCGCCGCCTACAATGAGCTCGACGAGGCCTTGCTTTCCCACCTGCAGCGGCTGCTCGCCCGCCTTGACGATGCCTTGCAGGCGAACAAGCGCCACCGGCAGCGGAAAGCTTGTCGGGANGGTTTCTTCGAGATCGCGACGTTTCTCAGGATTGCCGAATATTTCGGTTCCGCCTACCGTTTCGTGATCGAGCGCGAGCAAGAAGCGACACGCTTTTCCATCGCCTGTCTCGATGCGTCGCAGGAGACAGCGCTGCTTGTCGAGAAGCTCGAAGGGGGGTCGGTCTTTTTCTCCGCCACCCTGACCCCCATCCACTACTATTCGCAGCTGATCACGCGGGGAGAGGGGAAGCGTTTCGAGGTGCCCTCCCCCTTCGATCCCCGCCGGCTGGGTGTCTTTCTCGATGTCTCGACCTCCACGAAGTATCGGGAACGGCGATACTCCCTGCCGCGCATCGTCGATACTATCTACGCCCTGCTGGAGACCAGACGGGGGAACTACATCGCCTTCTTCCCCTCCTATGCCTATCTCGAGATGGCCTACGAGCAGTTCGACGCCACCGGGTATGATGTGCTCAAGCAGGAGCGGGGGATGAGTCCTTTCGCGCGCGAGGAGATGCTGGAGAGCTTCAAACGAACTTCCGAGCGCTCGAAGGTGCTGTTCGCCGTTCTCGGGGGCAGTTTCTCCGAAGCGGTCGACTATACCGGCGAGGCGCTCAGCGGCGTCCTCATCGTCGGCGTGGCGCTGCCGGCCTTCAACCGGATGAACGAGATGATCCGCGACCATTTCTATGAGGAAGGATTGAACGGGTTCGACTATGCCTATACCTACCCCGGCTTCAACAAAGTCGTGCAGGCCGTCGGTCGCGTCATCCGCACCGAACGGGACCGGGGCGTCGCCGTGCTGCTCGATTCACGCTACGATTTGCCGCAGTATCGCGCGCTCCTGCCCGCGCACTGGCGGCATGTGACCCTATCGGAGGATCATGTCATCCAGGATTTCCTCGATTCGTTCTGGGCGGGGTTCAAGTATGAATAGAAATGACGCACCGCTTTGGTGCGTCATTTCTGCTTCAAGGAAGCGATGTAGTCCTCATCCGGGTCGATGAAGAGGGTTTTCTGGTTCTTATAGGTGACGAATCCGGGTTTCTGCCCGGGAATCTTCTTGAGGTTCTTCACCTCGGTGTAGTCGACCGGCACGCTCGAGGAGTGGCGCATGCGAGAATGATAGCTTGCAAGCTGCGCGGCGGTGCGCAGGGTCGTCTCCGAAAGCGGGAAGCCCTGCCGGACGATGACATGGGCGCCGGGGGCGTCCTTGACGTGGAACCACACGTGGTGGGGTCTGGCGAGTTCATGGGTGATGCGCGCGTTCTGGACGTTGTTCTTTCCGACGTGGATTTCAATGCCTTCGGGGTCGTAGTAGACGAGGTGCCGCGCGGTTTTTGTCGCGCGTTGTTTTTTGCGGTTGGATCGGGCTTGCTTCCAGTAGCCTTCTTCGATGAGCTCCTCGCGGATTTCGGCTAGGTCGTCGAGGTCCGCGCGGGTGAGCTGGTCCTCAAGCAGCTCGAAATAGGCCCGCTCCCGCTTGGCGTACTTGATCTGGCGCTGGATGTGGGGGATGCTTTTCTTGAGCTTCTTGGCCCGGCGGAAATAGGCCTCGCTGTTCTCGATCGGCGTCTTCGTCGGTTCCAGGGCGATCTCAAGCGTCTCCCCCGTCTCGTAATCCTCGGCGACCAGCGTTCGATCGCCCTTGCCGATCCGGTGGTAGTTGGCAAGGATGAGCTCGCCTTTTTTCCGGAGCGTGTCCCTCTCCTCGGTCTTCCGCAGATCGTCGGCGAGGGCGTCGATCTTGTTCTTTGCACGCTCGAGGCGCTGCTTGATGAAGGTTCTGAGCTGTTTTGCAAGCTGATTCTCCTGCGCCCGTCGGGCTTGTTCCTCGAAGGCGGCGTCCAGCATCTCGCTGGGGCTTTCGAATCGTCTCAAGCGGCCACCGGCGTGGGTGATCTCGTAGGGAGCGAAGCGAACCTTTCCGTCGCTGCGGATTTCGTAGCGCTGTTCATGAAGGAGACCGAAGAAGGTTTCCGGGTCCTCGATAGTGCGGCGCCGGTGCAGATATTCACTAATCAGCATGGGGCTCACGCCCTGGAAAGCCTGCAGATAATCCCGGGGATGCTCCCCCCGGATGGATTCGAGTCTCGCCTGCGCGCCGTTTTCGAAGGGGTTCTGCCTCTCGTCGAGAGGATATTCATAGTGCGCGCCGGCGACCAGCGTGCGCCCCCCTTCGAAGGGGTGGACATGGTTGAGCGCATCGAAGATGCGCCGGTTTTCATCACACAGAATGACGTTGGCGTCCTTGCCGAAAAGCTCCACAATGAGCCGGCGTTCAACCCTCTCGCCGTAACGGTCGCGGGTGAGGAATGTGAACGTGACCACCCGGTCGTTGTCGAGCTGCTCGACCCCCTTGAGGCGCGCACTCTCGAGATGCTTCCTGAGGAGCTTGCAGAAGAGGGGCGGCTCCTCGGGCTTGCGATAGCGCTGCCGGGTCAGATGCATGCGGGCGCTGTGTTTCGAGGCCGAGAGAAGAAGCGTCTTCGTCCCCCTGGCCTGGATCGTGAATAGAAATGTAAAATCGGGGAGCTGATGGATTTTCTGGACCTTTCCACCTTCAAGCACTTTCAGCTCCCTGAGGACATGCCGGATCAGAACGCCGTCAAAGCTCATGATTATCACCGCAGTCATTATAACACGTCAGAAACGGTTTTTTTCAAAAACTTAGCGCCCCGGCCTTACATATGTAGGACAAAAGTGTTATGATAATATAAAACGTCGTGCCGCTGGAAAGATTGGAGGAGGTCCCATGAAACTGAATGAACGGGGTTTGCTTGTGGTCTTGAGCGGCCCTTCCGGAGTGGGGAAGGGGACCGTGCGCAAGGCGCTCTTCGATCTCGAAGGGCACGACCTCGTTTATTCGACCTCGATGACGACCAGGCCGCAGCGCGAAGGGGAGATAGAAGGGTCCGATTATTATTTCGTCTCCCACGAGGAGTTTGAACGACGCATCCAGCAGGACGCCTTTTTGGAATGGGCCGAGTTTGTCGGACACTACTATGGAACCCCAAAGGACAAAGTCGACGAACAGCTGTCCCGCGGCAAGGAAGTGGTGCTGGAGATTGAAGTCCAGGGCGCCCTGCAGGTGAGGGAGAAAGCCCCGCAGGGGGTCTTCATCTTCATCGCCCCACCGAACAAGGAGGCGCTTTACCGGCGGCTTTTAAGACGCGGAACCGAGACCGGCGACACCATACAAAAACGCATGGACAAGGCGGAACGGGAGTTCCCCCTCGCCCATAAGTACGACTACATCGTCGTCAACGACGAAGTGACCAACGCCGCCGACCGGGTCCTGGCCATCATCCGCGCCGAACACGCCCGCACGGAACGGGCCATCCATAAATACAAGACGCTTCTGGAGGTGGATATGAATGAGTAAGAACAAAGAAGGGCTCCGCTATCCCTCGATCGACGAGCTCCTCAAGAATATCGAGTCGAAGTACAAGCTGGCCTATGCGGCCGCCATGCGGGCCAAGATCATCCGCGACAAGCACGACACCAGCATCGAACCGAAGTGCGAAAAGCCCTTGAGCATTGCGCTTGAGGAGATCATGGCCGGCAAGGTCGACATCGATTTCGAAAAATGAAAAAGTAGATGCGCTCTACTTTTTTTTTACGACCCTGTGCTATAATGAGAGGCGACGCATTGGAGTGAAGCAACTATGGAACAAGCCTTCGACACCTTGCTGAAGCTGCTCGAGCTTCCCGAGGACGCCCGTCCCGCGGGCAAGCTCGTGGAGCTTGAAGTGGATGAATCGCAGAAAAGCTGGCATCTGGCGATCGAACTTGAGCGGCCCCTGCCGCTCGAGTCTTTCAGGCAGTTCATCGATGGATTGGAGAACCTGCCGCTCTTTTTGAATACCTGCAATCGTGTCTACTATCGCATTGAATACGAGACGGAGGACTATCAGCGCCTCGAGGAATATTACCGGTTCGCGCTTGAGCGGCTGGTCCGCAGGAAGCCCCGTTTCCAAGCCATCGTCGGCTTCGAGACCGAACGTGACGGCAGAAAGCTCACCATCGTCTGTCCGAAGGACGGGGATTTCGCTGAAGAGCTGCTCATCGACGTGCAGCGTCAGCTCTTCGATTTCGGCTTTGATGTCGAGCTGACGGTGCGCTATTGCGAGCAGACCCCCTCGATCGCCGAGCAGATCGAACGTGAACGCGAATCGGAAGAAGCACCCTCAGAGAGTGGGACGGATGCTGAGTCCGCGCCGCGTCCGGCGCGGTTCGTGCGGCATTATCGTCGCAAGATCCAGCAGGTGAGCCACGCCATCGAGGATGTCCCCTTCACCGAGGATGACCTGCTCGAGTACCGTTCCGCCCACAGGAACACCGATTTCACCCTCGAAGGCGTCGTGCATTCCGTCGAGTCCCGGCGCATCAAGAAGGAGACGACGCTCTACACGTTCATCCTGAGCAGCGGCAACGACTCCATCTATGTCAAGAAATTCGTCAAGGATAAAAACGAAGCGGATTACCTAGAAGGAACCCTCCCGGGGATGCGCATGCGCGTCGACGGCTCCGCACAGCTGGACCGCTTCACCGATGACGTCGCGATCATCGCCAACGTCATCGAGCGCACCGACCGGGCGGAACCTTCCGACGACCGCGAGGAGACGGCCGAATCATCCCGAGTCGAGCTGCATCTGCATTCGAATATGTCCACGCTTGATGGCATCGACCCCATCGAGCAGTTCGTCGAGGCCGCGAAGCGTTTCAATCAACCCGCGCTCGCCCTGACCGACCACAACAGCGTCCAGTCCTTCCCCGAGTTCTACGCAGCTGCGAAAAAAGCCGGCATCAAGCCCATCTTCGGCGCCGAGTTCGACGTCATCGACGAGGCCCGCCTTGCCGTCGCCTGGGGGGAGAACGAAGCGGACCTCGAAGCCGCCACCTACACGGTCTTCGACCTCGAGACCACGGACCTGAGCGTGCACGAAGGGAAGATCATTGAAATCTCCGCAGCCAGGATCAAGGACCATCAGGTCATCGACCGCTTCGATAGTTTCGTCGACCCCGATGAGCCGCTCAGCGACTTCACAAAAAGGCTGACCGGCATCTCGGACAAGGATTTGAAGGGCGCGCCCTCGCCATCAGAAGCACTTGAACAGTTCCGGAATTTCATCGAGGGCACCATCCTCGTCGCCCACAACGCCCCCTTCGACCTCGCCCACCTCGAAGCCAACCTCGAGGCTTACGAGCTTGAAGGCGGACCCTACGCCGTCATCGACACCCTGCAGCTCGCGAGACAGTTCTATGCGGACAAACTGAAGCGGTTCAACCTGAAAGCCGTCGCGAAATATTTCGGTGTCGAGCTTGCGAGGCACCATCGTGCCGAATACGACACGCAGGCCACGGCCGGCGTGTTCATGCACATGCTCGCCGATCTGCACAAAGCCGGCATCAAGACCTTCGAGCAGCTCAAGAACCTGCACGAGCACGTCGACCTCGACCGCTACCGCCATGCGATGGAAGGGCACATGAACGTGCTGGTCAAGAACGCCAAGGGCCTGAAGAACCTCTACGAACTGATTTCCCTCGCCAACACCAAATACTATAGCCGCGGCGCGAAGCTGCCGAAGTCCGTCCTCAAGCAGCATCGCGAGGGGCTGCTGATCGGCAGCGGCTGCATGAACGGCGACCTCTTCGACGCCGCCCTCAATGAAAGCACCGACGTGCTGCGAGAACGCGCGCGGTTCTTCGATTACATCGAGCTGCTCCCGCCCGAGGACCACGCCCATTTGAAGAAGGACATGGACAATCCCGTTGAGCGCGTGCAACAGGCGCATCGGCGGATGCTAAAGACCGGACGCTCCCTTGAGATTCCCGTCGTCGCCGTCGGGGACGCCCATCACGTTGAAAAGAGCAGCGTACGCTACCGCGACATCTACATCCGTACCCCCATCGTCGGCGGAGGCTATCACTCGCTCGCGCGTTACGACGAGATCCCCTCGCAATATTTCCGCACCACCGAGGAGATGCTAAAGAGCTTCTCCTATCTAGGCGAGGAGGCTGAACGGGTCGTCGTCGAGGATACCCGTCAGCTCGCTGAACGTGTGGAGCATTTCGAGGCCTTCAACGACGAGCTCTACGCCCCGACCGATGATTTCCTCGCGCTCGAGGGGATCCCCTCGATTGAGGACAAGCTGAAGGACATGGTCTACAAACAGGCGCAAAGCCTTTATGGAGAGCCGCTTCCGACGATGGTGGAAAAACGTCTTGATCAGGAGATGGAGAGCATCACCCGCAACAAGTTCTCGACCGTCTATTACATCTCGCATCTGCTGGTCAGGAAGTCGCTCGAGGACGGCTATCTCGTCGGCAGCCGCGGCAGTGTGGGCTCGAGTCTGGTGGCGACCTTGATGGACATCACCGAGGTCAATCCGCTGCCGCCGCATTATGCCTGCCCTTCGTGTCATTTCACGGCCTTCAAGATGACGGAGGAGGAAAAGCAGAAACACGGTCTCAAGGAAGGCGAGAAAGGCCTGCAGAGCCTGCTCGAGGATGTCGACAGCGGTTTCGATCTGAAGCCGATGCCCTGTCCGCACTGCGAGGAGACATTGCGGCGTGACGGACATGACATCCCCTTCGAGACGTTCCTCGGCTTCAAGGGGGACAAGGTCCCCGACATCGACCTCAATTTCTCAGGAGAATACCAGCCCGAGGTCCACGAATACATCCGCACCATGTTCGGGCGCGAGCGGGCCTTCCGGGCGGGGACCATCTCCACCGTGGCCCAGAAGACCGCCTACGGCTACGTCAAGGGCTACGCCGAGAAGAAGGGGCTTCGGCTGCGGCGCGCCGAGATCGACCGCCGCGCGAACGCCATTACCGGCGTGAAGCGCTCGACCGGCCAGCACCCGGGCGGCATCGTCGTCGTCCCCAGCTACAAGGAGATCACCGACGTGACACCGGTGCAGTATCCCGGCGACGACACGTCGAAAGCCTGGAAGACGACCCATTTCGACTACCATTCCTTCGAAGATAACCTCTTCAAGCTTGACGTGCTCGGTCACGACGACCCGACGATGATCCGCTTTCTGATGGATTTCGTGCGTGAGGATCCTGTCTCCTTCCCCTTCTCCGACGCCCGGGAGATCCCTCTGGACGACCCGAAGGTCTATCGGCTGCTCAGCGGCACCGAAGTGCTCGGCCTCAAGCCCGCCGACATCAAGAGCGAAGTGGCGAGCTACGGGGTGCCCGAGATGGGGACCTCCTTCGTCCGGGGGATGCTCAAGGACTCCCGGCCCTCCTCCTTCGCCGACATCGTCAAGATCTCCGGACTCTCGCACGGGACCGATGTCTGGCTGAACAACGCCGAACAGCTCGTCAACGGCCGGACCAAGTTCGGCCGGATTCCCTTCTCGGAGGTCATCGGCTGTCGTGACGACATCATGGTCTATCTCATCCAGGCCGGCATGCCGAGCGAGAAAGCCTTCGAGATCAGCGAATTCATCCGCAAGGGCAAGGCCGAGAAGCAGCCGGACATCTGGGAGGGCTATAAGCGTACCATGCGCGAGTATGACATCCCCGAGTGGTACATCTGGAGCGCCGGACGCATCAAGTACATGTTCCCCAAGGCGCACGCGACCGCCTACGTCATCATGGCGCTGCGCATCGCCTGGTTCAAGCTGTACCGGCCGATCCATTTCTACTCGGCCTACTTCTCCAAACGCGCCTCCGATTTCGACCTCCGCGCCATGCAGGGCGGCGAGTACTACATCCGCGAGCGTCTTGAGGACATCGCCGAGAAGGGCACCCGCGCGAGCGGTCCCGAGCAGCGTCTGCACACCGTCCTCGAGGTCGCGCTCGAGATGGTGAAGCGTGGCTTCTATTTCGCCCCCATCTCCATCAGCGAATCCGCCGCCACCGACTTCCGCCTCACCGCTGATTCGCAGGGGCTGCGCATGCCCTTCGTCGCTTTGGATGGTCTCGGCGAGCGCGTCGCGCGCTCGATCGTCGAGGCGCGCGAGGAGAAGCTGTTCACCTCGCAGGAAGATCTCAAGCGCCGCACCTTGCTGAGCGGTTCGCTCGTGGACAAACTGGATGCGCTCGATGCCTTCGGCGATCTGCCGGAGACCTCCCAGCTGAGTCTTGACATCTAAGACGTGCTCATGGGTTGAAGGTCGAGGCGGGGCTGTGTATAATAATGATAATGAATGAAATCGCCGGGAACTCCCGGTGTGGACGAAAGCTTATGGAAAGAGGTGTCTGATATGATGAGAGGACGCAGAGGCGCCCGCGGCGGCATGATGCGCGGCGGGTTGATGCGTGGCGGGCCGATGGCCCGCATCTGGAAACGGACGGAGGCCGGCGCCGAGACGGTCTCCTACAGCAGCATCTTCGGCAAGTCGGTGTATCTGTTCCTGATTGTCGTGCTCGGGTTCACCTTCAACTATCTGCTGTTCTTCCAGGGCACGACCTTCGGCGGCACGGACGTGCCGGCGGGGTATGTCCTGACGCTCGCGATGCTGCCGGTATATCTGATTACTGCAATCATCGCTTCACGACGCAGCTCCCCCATCACATCGACGCTCGCGGTCGCCGCGCAGGGCGTGTTAATCGGCGGCTTGTCGGCGCTTTATGCAGCCCAGCTGGGTGATCATCTCATCGGAACGGCCGTGCTCGCGACCTTTGCGGTGTTCTTCTCGATGCTGCTGCTTTATCGCACGCGGGTCATCCGCGTCACCGCCGCTTTCCAGAAGGTCATGTTCACCGCCCTCATCGGGCTGATCCTGATGAGCCTGGTGTTCTTCGTGCTGTTCTTGATCGGCGGCTGGGGCTTCTTTGGCGGCACCCCCATCGCTTTGTATGCGTTGATTGTCATCGGCGGTGTCGTGATTTCCGCGCTGTTTTTGAACATCTCCTTCAATCAGATTGAAGAGGCCGTCAACGCGGGCGCCGATAAACGCTTCGAGTGGATGCTTTCCTTCGGACTGATCCTGACTCTGGTCTGGCTGTATATCGAACTGCTGCGATTGATCGCCATCATCGCAAGCTTCACCAGCAACCGCTGACAAACACGCGCCTTGGCCCTGTCGGCCGCGGCGCGTTTTCTACACCCTGCGCCTCTGGTGCATACCCACTACATAAAGGATGATACGTTATGCGTACTTGGAATCTCGAACCCCTCTTTTCGGGCTATGGCTCTGAGGAGTTCAAGCATGCAATCGCTTCGATCGAACAGCTGGTTGAAGAGACCGAGACCTTCAAGCAGGCGCTTGCCGATGCAAAGCACCCTGCCGATACCATCCGCGAATACCTCGACATCGCGCGCCGGAGGCGCGAGTTGTTCATCCGCGCGTATGGTTTCGTCAACCTCACGCTTGCCACCGATGCGGAAGATGAGGAGTCGCACAAATGGATGAACCGTCTTCAGCAGCTCTCAAGCGAGATGACCACCTTCGATACGGCCTTCAAGCGATGGCTCGGCGACCTCGACGACCTGGATAGGCTGCTTGAGGAAGAAGAAGTCCTGCAGGAATTCCAGGAGCTTCTCAAGCGCATGCAAAAGGATGCAGCCTATCTGCTCTCCGACCGGGAGGAAGCGCTCGTGGCCAAGCTCGCCCAGACCGGCTCCTCTGCCTGGAGCCGTCTGCAGGGGCTGCTCACGAGCACGCTGGAAGTGCCTTTCGAGGGCGAGACGCTGACACTCAGCGAGATCCGCAACAAAGCCCACAGCAAGGAAGCCGACACCCGGAAAAAAGCCTATGAAGCCGAGATCGACGCTTATCCGAAAGTCGAGAAGTCCGTCGCCGCCGCCCTCAACAGCATCAAGGGTGAAGTGAATGAACTCACCGAACTGCGCGGATACGAAAGTCCGCTCCAGGAAGCAATCCACAACTCCCGCATGCGCCAGGAGACGCTGGATGTCCTGATTGAAGCCATGCGGGAAGCAAGGCCGATGTTCTGGCGCTACCTCAAGCGGAAAGCGGAACTGCTCGGTCATGAAGGCGGCCTGCCGTGGTATGATCTCTTCGCGCCGCTTGGCAGCGCGGAAAGGGAGTTCACGGTCGATGAGGCGATGGACTATGTCGTCGACAACTTCGCCTCCTTCTCAGAAGACCTTTCAGCCCTCGCTAAACGCGCACACCAGGAGCGCTGGATCGATTTCACGCCCCGCAAGGGCAAGCGTGGCGGTGCGTTCTGCTTCAACATCCATCCGCTGGGGGAGAGCCGCATTCTCACAAACTTCAAGGGTTCCTTCTCCGATGTGATCACGCTGGCGCATGAACTCGGTCATGCCTATCACGGCGAACAGGTGTTCAAGGAGGACATCCTCAACGCCTCCTATACCATGCCCGTGGCTGAGACCGCCTCGACGTTCTGCGAGACCATCGTCAAGCGGGCGGCGATCGAGGAGGCTGAATCGGAGGAGAAACTCTTCCTCCTCGAGCAGTCGTTGATGGGCAGCACGCAGGTCGTGGTCGACATCCTCTCGAGATTCCTCTTCGAGAAAAACGTCTTCGAGGCCCGCAAGGAGACCCCCCTCTCGGCCGAAAGACTCAAGACCTTCATGCGCGAGGCGCAGCAGGAAGCCTATGGTGAAGGCGTCGACGCCGGGACGCTCCATCCCTACATGTGGGTGAACAAGCCGCACTACTACAGCGGCGGCCTCAGCTTCTACAACTTCCCCTATGCGTTCGGCCTGCTCTTCGCGAAGGGCATCTACGCGATGTATCAAAAACAGGGCGATGCCTTCATCCCCGAGATTAGACGCCTCCTGCAGGAGACCGGGAAAAAGGACGTCGAGGACCTCGCGGCGATGGTCGGGGCGGATGTCACCGACAAACGGTTCTGGGAGGATTCCCTCGCCGTCATCAAGGACGAGATCGACACATTCCTGGAGCTTACTGAAGCACGCCGGTGAAGGATTCTGCGTGAAGACAAACGGAAGCGCCGTGCAGACGGCGCTTCTTTCCTTTGGAAAAAGGTGGAAATGCGGCCGGGGATGATGTTATAATGGCCGTGGATGAAACCCCTTACAAACTTACACCGCTTAGGAGGCGAGACCATGAAGGTCGGTATTCCCAGAGAAATCATGAAAAACGAAAAACGTGTCGCCGCGACCCCGCAGACTGTCAAGCAATACATTGAAAAACAAGGGGCCGCTGTTTTTGTGCAAAGCGGCGCGGGAACGGGTTCGAATTTTTCAGACGCAGACTATGAAACAGCCGGGGCGACCATCCTCAAGGATGCGCGCGAGCTTTATGAACGCTGCGATGTCATATTGAAAGTCAAGGAGCCCCTCCATAACGAAGAGACGAACCAGCACGAACTCGACATGATGCGGGAAGGACAGTATCTGATCACGTTCCTCCACCCGGCCTCGCCCGGCAACCACGACATGGTCGATCATATGGCCAGACGCGGCGTCATCGGCCTCACGCTGGATGGCGTGCCCCGGATCACCCGCGCGCAGCCGCTCGATGCGCTGACCTCGATGAGCACCTGCGCGGGATACAAGGGTGTGCTGATGGCGGCCGACAGCCTTGTCAAGTTCATGCCGCAGATCTTCGCGCCGGTCGGCCGTATCGACCCCGCGAAGGTCCTTGTGGTCGGCACCGGTGTCTCGGGTCTACAGTCCATCGCGACCGCGAAGCGCCTCGGGGCCGTCGTCCATGCGGCGGATATCCGTCCGGACGCCGATGAACAGGCTCGAAGCCTGGGAGCGAAGACGCTCGACCTCGGCGTCCCCAAAGAAGCGGCCATCGGCGAGGGCGGCTACGCGAAGCCGCTCGAGGAATCCTGGCTCAAGCACGAACGCGACATCCTCGCCGGACACATCGGGGAATACGACATCGTGGTCCTCTCCGCGCTCGTCCCCGGACGCATGGCGCCCATCCTCGTCGATGAGCCCATGGTCAAGCGCATGAAGACCGGCTCCATCGTGGTCGACATCTCGGTCGACCAGGGCGGAAACTGCAGCCTGACCGAGACCGGCGAGATCATCAACCGTCACGGCGTGGAGATCCAAGGCGTCAAGAACATTCCCGGCTATCTGCCCGAAAGCGCGACCAAGATGTTCGCGCAGAACGTCTACAACCTCTTCAGCTATCTGCATAAGGACGGCGGGCTGCACCTTGATGATAACGACGAGGTGTGCCGCTCGATCATCGTCACCCGAGGCGGCGACGTCGTCCATGAAGGAACCCTCGAAGCCATGGGCCGGCTGTGAAAGGCGCCCCATCCACATCATAAGGAGGACACTATGTCACCCATCATCCTGCTTGCGACTTTCCTCATTGTCAGCGTCATCGGCTATTTCCTGATCCGCAACGTGCCGAGTTTGCTGCACACGCCGTTGATGTCGGGCATGAACGCGCTCAGCGGCATCACCATCCTCGGCGCCCTCGCCATCATCGCCGTGCTGCTCGCGGATGCACGCCCCCTGCTCGGCGGCTTCGTCGGCGGCATCGCCGTCTTTCTGGCCTCGATCAATATTGTCGGCGGCTTCTTAGTGACCCGCCGCATGCTGGGATTCTTCAAGCAGAAAGCGGGGCGTGAGTGATGCCGGACGTCCTTTATTACGTACTTTCGTTTCTGCTGGTCCTTATCGTGATGGGCGGCATCGCGATGCTCAGCCGCGTGGAGACCGCCCAGAGAGGGAACCTACTGAGCGCAGCGGCCGTCGCCGTCGCTGTGATAGTCACGATTGTCTTCTTTGATGTCTTCGATACAACTGTCGCCATCCTCAGCGTGCTTGTCGCCGTGGTCCTGGGCGCTTCGGTGGGGACCTTTCTGGCACTGCGGGTGCGCATGACGCAGATGCCCCAGCTCGTCGCCCTGCTCAACGGCGTCGGCGGGAGCGCCTCCGCGGTGGTCGCCGCCTTGACGCTCACCCGCGAGATCACCCGTTTCGAGCACGCCACTGCGTTGCTGGCCTTGGCGGTGGGGACGCTGACGCTTTCAGGAAGCCTGGTGGCGGCTGGAAAGCTTGCGGAAATTCTACACGGCAGACCTGTAGTTCTTCCAGGCCATCGCGCCTTGAACAACACGCTGATCATCACCATTCTGCTGATCATCGCCGGCAGCGTCGGCCTCGCTGCGCCGGCCGCCTTCAGCCTGCCGGTGCTGGCTGCGCTGGGGTTAGCTTTGGGGGTCGTCTTCACCATCCGCATCGGTGGTGCGGACATGCCGATCGCGATTTCCCTCTTGAACTCCCTGAGCGGGGTGGCCGGCGCCATCGCGGGCATGGCGATCGGCAATGTGCTGCTTGTCGCGCTGGGCGGCATCGTCGGCGCCAGCGGCCTGGTGCTCACCCAGCTCATGTGCCAGGCTATGAACCAGCCGCTGGGCCGGATACTGTTTGCGGCCAAGGTATCTTCTGACACAAGCGATTCAGCCGACAAAGAAGAAAAAACTACCGCGCAAGCAACCCGGAGGAGCACCGACCTCGCTACGCTCATCGGCGAAGCGGAGCGAGTGATTCTCGCGCCGGGCTACGGCATGGCGCTCGCGCAGGCGCAGCACAAGGTGAAAAGACTTGCCGATGCGCTTGCGGAGACAGGCAAGGACGTACGCTTCGCGATCCATCCGGTGGCGGGGCGGATGCCCGGCCACATGAACGTGCTGCTCGCCGAAGCGGAAGTGCCCTATGAGCAGCTCTATGAGATGGAAGCGATCAACGACGACTTCGAACAGACGGATCT
>SL_8KL_010_SEDDRAFT_10000110_pt1 | contig 65331 bp, 52 predicted proteins | sample SodLakKL_010_SED_4_FD_11160 | JGI IMG/M metagenome (IMG submission 11160)
TCCCAAGTCAAATGCTATATCCCTTAAAACAGTAAACCATCTCTTTTTATTTGTCTTTATATTAAGATCCGTTGTCCATTGACGAGACAACATTCCCACTTCACTTTCTTTTGTTACTGGTGGATCTATTACTGGATCTTGACTGGTTTCATCTATTTGAAACTCAGGCTCTCTAAGAAAAGAAGGTAGTTCAGGGTCTCCCTCTATCATATTATAAAACGCCTTTGCTTCTTCTTTGTGTCTAAAGTGTAGTTTTCCTAATTGTACATTGATGTTTGCTTCTTCTCCCTCAACCGCCCTCTTATGAATTAAACTATGAACTAAAACCTCACTTTCTGCTCCACCTATAAATATCTTCACCTCATCTGGGCTTACCCTAAACTCAGTAAGTTTTGGCTTTGTTTTACTTTGGGATAGCACTGCCTCAGCAAACTTATCGGCAAATTTTTTATCATAAGTAGCACTAACTAGACGATCAACATCAGTAACTTCCCCTACCCTATAAAGGGTAATCATCCCATCTTTTTCAGTAATTTGCTTAACTTGCTCTTGAGTCCGTTGTTTAACTTTTTTATCTTCTGCTAATTCCTTCAAATCTCTGAGAGCTGCATTTTCTGGTTGAATATCTCCCTCATAACTAGTTCCCATTGATTGATAAAATTCTACATTTGTTTTAACTTTTTCTAAAGCATTGGGAATATCCTTAGGCGCTACCACATCTTCTTTTTTTCTAAATAGATCGTAAGCAAACTGTTCACCTGTTTTGCCTTGATTTATGTAGCTCTCTACAGAATCTCTGGCCTCTTTTCCAAAACTACTCTCAACCGCACCTATTCTCTCCTTTAAGCTGTCTTTTTGATTATACCAAATACGAACAGCTTCTTTTTGCGTTTTATCTAACTTATTCCAATCTACATTCCTTTTTCTTAATTCATGTATGTGAGGAAACCTCTTTTTTATGGATTGTTTTTTTCTAACATCAAAGTCACTTGTTCCAATATCTTCCGGAGGCCCTAATTGATGCCTGGGCATTTCATCTCCCATCTCTTGTATTTCACTTGGTCGTGTATCTAATGGTCCCTTGTCTGGAACAATAAGTCTCTTATTGCCCTTACTTCTTTCAATCAATTCATCAACCAACTGACTTGGTGTTATTCCTAACTCATCGGCAATCTCATCTATTGCAGTACCCTTATCCTTAGAAAATATACGCATATAATCACCTTTGCGCATAGCTTCTCTTACCTCTGTTTCAAATCCGGTCGTAGGAACCTTTATTTTTCTTTTTCCTTTATATATCTCATCTATAGCATCAGGTATATTGTCTGAATCAGGAGGCAATCCTAATTCTTCAGGTTTCGTTTTTATACTATCCGCAGGTGCGTATCTCTGATCTCTATCAATTAAATTCTTTCTTTCTAAAATATCTACAGCTTTATCTACATCAGTACGACTATATCCTTCCCCCTCTACTGCTTCATGTATATCATTCAAATTGGTCCATTGTCCCGGCTGAGCAATTTCATAAACTATTCTATCCGCTAAATAATCAGGACTTGTTGGTACATCTTCTGGTCTTAGTTTTGTAACAACATCATGAGCTAATTTAGGTTTGTTTACCATTATAGCAGAAAGTTCTGCAGCTTCTACCAGAGTTGGTTCTTTCTTTAGAGCTAATTCTTTCAATCTTTCTCTAACATAACCCTCATCTTGACGAAGAACCTCCATCATTTGCTCATCATAAATCATCAAAGAATCATATTTATTCACATCCAATCTTGCATCATCTACTCTTTCCTGAAGGAAGTTAATCAATTGCTGTTGTTCTGCAGAAGGATCCTCTATTTCTCTTAACCTACCAAGAAGATTATCTTCCACCTCACCTCTTCTTGTGGTTCTATTTAGCTCCATGGCTTGATCTGTTGCATCCAAAAAATCATCAGTCGCTCTTATTATATCGTTAGGAGTTATTTGTTTCTTTGATCTTGCAGCACCACCCAATGCACCAAAACCGAATCCCATCAAAGCACCTCCAGCCATGGCGTTTTTAACCCTGCTCCACCCCTCTTCACTTCTAAGTATCTCAGAGGCGGAAATATCTTTCCCTTGAGCAACTTGTTCTCCCATTATAGTAAATATCTCTGCTATACCCTCAGCCACACCCTCTGATGGAGCACCAACCATAATACCTTCTGCTGCAACTCTTATTTTACTTTTCATTGCTGCTTTACCAAATGCTCCTAAAGTATAAGATGCTATCATGGCAGGAAAGACTATACTAACTGCTGCAGCCGGAGCTCCATATCTTAGTGCCGCAGATGTGGCATCATCTATCTCAGCCCCTTGTCTAACAGCTTCCTCAAATATAGTTCCTGCATAAGAGGCATAGCCTACTGAAAATGTGCCCATAGTAGATCCAGAAATAGTTCCAAGTTGTTGAGAGGTAAGACCTCCTAATTTAGGAGTTTTTGCGGCCAACTTTCCTACTCCTGAAGTTGCGACTCTAGCGCCTATTTTAGATTTACCAATAGCGGATCCCGCAACTCCACCAGCAGCACCTCCAATATATCCACCAATCATTATACTTCCAACTATTGGAACCATTTCTATCGAAGTAGAACCAACCCACCTTCCAAAGTCACTAAATGTATCTATATCCTCTATCTTCTCCACATCTTTTTGAAACTCTCTAGCTATCTCTCTCCTTTCCTCCGCTCTATCCAATAAATCATAAGTCCCTTCCTCTGAAAAAGAGAAAAAAGGCAGTCTATCCGAGAAAGCTCTGGTAACTGCTCGTGTAGATAAAATCTCTGCTGCTGTATTGTGATATGTTCTTTTTGAAGAATCTCTCAAGGTTTCCCATACACCTTTTTTGGGTTCTACGTCAATCTTTTCCCTTCTTCCCACCCTGTCCAATTCAACCACTGTTTCTTTTGGTTTTTCTTCAGTAAATAATCTTTCTCCCATATCATAAATATCAGCCATAAAACCTCTCACTCTATCAGGAATACCTTTTGTTTCTTTAATTGTAGCTTTTCTAACCTCCTCATGGAGATCACTATCTTGTTGGATCATCTGTTGATGTCTCTTTAGTAAATTAGAAGAACCTCCAGTTTCTGCCGGAGATCTTATTTGAGTTCCAACACCAGTATCTTCACGATACTTTTGTCCTGTTTCATCAGGAATACTAGGATCTCTTCTGATTTCCTGAAGTTCTTTTTTGTGTCTATCTAAAAGACTCATATTATCTGTTAATGTGAGGAATAAAATTGTGTTACAGACATGGGAACATCTATTCCTGTGCGCCTCATTTCCCGAAGAATGTCTTGTGTGTCAACTCTATCATAATACGCATCCAGTTCACCTAAAAATCTCTGTATTAACTCAACCCTTTCTTGTTCTGGCATTTTATTCAACTCATCTTTCATTCCCTCAACCCAATCAGTTCTAAAATGAGTTAATTGCTGACTTTTTGTATTCAAGTCCAGATCGCTGGCCGTCTCAAGTAATTCTGTTTCTGTCCGTGCTGCAGATAATCCTGTAGGGTTTTTTTCTACACGGAAAGTCCCATCAGTGGGGTTTCTTAATATAGAAGAGATTTCTGTTTGATCCTGAGAGACTATGCTTTGTATGTGCTCTTCTTGAGGACGCATATTATTTAACAAAGTTTCAGTAAATCCGGCTGGTAATCCTGCCTGAACTTCTTGTTTTGCTAATTTAGCTTTCTGCTCAGAAGACAAGTTGTTAATAGACTGCATAGCACCTCTTTGAATTGCATTGCTCATTGCATCAGTAGCTACTTGCCAATTCGCAAGAGCGGTTTGTTGTCTTACGGACTCTAACTCTGTTTCTGTTCTAGCTAAATTAAGAGCATTTTGAAAATCCTGCATCTTAGTATCAATAAGCATACCTGTAAGATTGAATGCTTTATTAAATCTCATTTCATAATCTTGCCTTGCCATTTCATATTGTTGAGCCTCAAGATCCATCATCATATTTATAGTCTCGTATTTCTGATTCAACTCACTAACAGCAACTTCTTTTCTTTGCTCTAAAAATCCTATCTCTCTTTCCATTTCCCTAGACATTTCTCCAGTCCTGCCCCTCATCTGCTCTAAGGTAACAGGTCTTCCTTCTTCACGCGCAAATTGCTCCTCCCATCTTTGTTGAGCCTCCACTATCTCCCTATCATACTCTGCTATTTGTTGCTCTATAGGTTCTACCTGATATTTGCTCCTTAATCTTTCCATCTCCCCACTTAAATCAGGAACTTCCGGAGTTTCTCCTATTTTATCTCTCATCCAATCAATATCTTCTCTTACATCGGGGACATCCGGAAGATCTACTCCCTCTACTTGATAACCATCTAGTGCTTCTTGTAAATAGGAAAGATCGGGCCCTTTTTGTAGTTCCTCATCGTCTCTCGGAGTTCTCCCTCCGGCAAATGTATGTTCTTCGTGTTGAGCATCATATGTTTTAGCTCTAGCTGAGTCAAGAAGACTATGAAATGCGTCTCTAGCATCTCTAGCATACTTCTGAGCCTGCATACCTTCTGCTATCCACTTTTCATGCTGCGCCTCTTTTTCTCTTTCCTGACTTTTATGCTGACCGACTCCCCAAAGTCCCGCAATAGTGTGACCTAGCCAAGGAGCAGCTTTAGCTGCTTTAACACCTGCCCCATATAGTATTGCTGGTACAGCCATATCATTTATCTTTGTTTAATAGACCTTTAAGACTTTTTATCACCGCGTTGGCTTCGACTATTTGTTTTCCAAGTTCTTGAGATTGCTGGTTTAATTCTTGAATCTGTCTGCTTACTTGCTGAAAACTTTCTACCAACTTTTCTTTCTCCCTCTCTTTATCTTTTATATCTTTTTGTATTTGATCTTTTAAGTCCATGGTTTTATTGTATTACTTATTTATAATTTTATCAACCCTTTTTTCCTCAATTATGCTAAAGATAAAAGATATTTTAAGTAAGTTCTTCATCTTTTTGTTTTTTTATCTTTTTTTCTTTTGCCAACCTGGTATATTCTAAAGCATTAACATTTTCAGGTGTATAAAACTTATCCTTTCCAAAAAAGTATTTAAGCTCTCCACTTTCATCTACTAAGGCCATCCCATCTTCTTCTATATCCATATTGTAAGACTCAGTTAAAACCCAATCATTGTCAAAATCTATATCTCCTGTGTGTACCTCTACAGCATAAACATCAGACCATCTTACGTTTGAGGCTCCCAACCTTGTGCTGTTATCACTAAAAGGGACATAGTTTTGGGCGGTTCTCAGACCATCATTAAGAAATTTAAGATGAGTAGATTGTCCATCTATTTTCATACTATTATAATCTTGTATTAGAAAATCACCTCTTGCGAATAAATCACCATACGAGTTTACCGTAGCCAAATTTTGAGATTGATCATGGTTTTTTATAAAAAACGTGTTATCAGTTCCGGTCGTAACCCAAAACTCATCTTGAGATGTAATAGAAATGCTTCCATAGCTATTTGTGGTTCCACTTGAATTTATTAAAACACTTTTATTATTGTCTAAGGACAGATCTCCATCATCTAAAGCAACACCGGTTCCAACTGTAGTTCCTCTTAGTGTTCCCCTGAGCGAGCCACCAGCATAAAATTTCAACTCATCCCCAGAACTAAGTTCAATTCTATCGTCTCCTCCATCTGTTGAAATTACATCTATTCCTTTAAGGGTTCCAGTGAAAATATCATCAGCACTCAACGAATCTATATGTGCTTCATCTATTATTGCATTACCTATCATCGCTTTATCTGAAATATAGGCCACTTTAGTATCCAGCATATCATTCCTTAAATAACCACCCTCGACTATTGTTTCGCCAAGTTTCGCTCTTTTTACTTCATCTTCTTTTGCCATAGCTCCTGAATCTGTAAGCCAAGCTACATTTTGAGGGTTATCAGCAGTAACGTCTGCATCTGTAGCACCTACCGATAGTTTTCCGTCAATATGTGCGTCTCCAATTTTTACATTGTCTATTTTAGCGAAATCTATATTGGCTATCTGAGCATCTACTATCTGACTTGTAATCTTTTCTGCGTCCAAGCTCTCTATATGAGCATTTTCAACCACTATATTCTGAATATAACTCCAATCTACCTCAGAGCCTGTTCCTGCTATAATTTGCCCAGTTATAAGAGCATTTGAAGCTATTAAGTTTCCATCTAAATCTACAGAGAAAGGAGCTTGATCAAAATACTGATTACCGATCCACAATCCATCAGAATCAAAGTTTAAGGAATTATCTCCCCTTCCGGCACTAATCCTCTCTAAGTTTTCAAACTGAAGTTGCCCGAAAGTATCAATATCTCTTCCTTTAAGTGGTTTTATTGATATATTTATAAATGGATTAGCCATGTTGTACGGGTTCAATTATCAACTCTTCTAAAGTCGGAGCATTATCCCCATCTGGAATAAGCTCAACCTTTATTTGAAAAACTCCTATTGGTTCAGAAAGACTAGCATCAATTATCTTTCTTATGGTATCAACTATAGTATCATACTCCTGAAACCCTTCATAATTAACATTTCTATAGAGTTTTATTTCAGTATTTTCCGGCAACTCCACATAAGCGGCAATTATTCTTTGAATGTTTATAAGCTCCATTCTTCCCGGATTTATCACCCTTGTCTCTAAAACTCCTGTTGCCTTGTTTTCCCAATCTGTTACATCTATCCCATATTGGTTCCCCTTCTTCCAAGAGACAATCAGAGTTCCCCCTATTAGTTCCATGGCACCTATCTCTACCTTCTCTTCAGTATCTCCAAAGGATAGTTTGTGTTCTAAATTCAAAACGTGATCATAGTTTCTATTATGAGAACCTAGACTATATACTCCAACCTCTGCTCCCCTCCCCTCTTGATCGGAAATAGCAAATAAAGGAAGTCCCTGCCTATTAGCTACAGCATTAGGAAATATAGTTGACTTTTTGTCAATAGAATACTCTCCGGGAATTTTTTTATAATCCTCAAGGTCTTGCCCATTATAGAAATATATATTCCCAGCCACCCCGGCACTTGCAAGTATCACGTTGTCTGTTTGTAAAAAAGCATTTATTCCTACCTCGGGAATGTCGTCATAACTTGAGAATGTCTTACTAAAAGTGTTCCATTGAAAAATCTTCGTATCATGGATGTAATCATCGACATAGGTTCCAATTAGAAGGGCAGTTCCTATTTTACCCAAAGATTTAATCCTATAAGGATCTTGTAGTCCTTTATATAAAGCTGAATCGGACCAAGTATGGTTTTCATCTACTGAGGCAATCCTTCTCCCATCACCTATCCATAGAATTAAATTGAGAACCTTCATCGGATGAAACTTCGGATCCTGCTCTGTAAATGTTTGCCAATTATCATTCGGAGATGTCCAACTGGAAGCATTGCTTACTTCTATCCTTCCTAAGTTATTCTGAGTAGCATAATAAATATATCCATTGTACTCTATAGAGTTCATTACTCCATCACCTACTGTTCCCACATGAGTCCAAGTTCCACTAGAATCTCTTTTCCACACCTTTCCATTATTCGAGCCAAAAGCATAAACATTCTCATCTGAAGAAACTACAATTGTTTTTATGAAATCATCAGGAGTAAATTCTTGTTTAAGCGCTTGGTTGGGTTTAACAATTCCGGGAGTAGAGTGTATATCACAATTAACCATCCGGGCCATAGAACCCTCAGCTCCAAGCCACTTAGAGTCTGCTACTCCTCCTAAATTAAAGTTTTTTAATATAATTGGATCTGTCATAAATCTTTTTGATTAGTTTTATTCCACTCAGCATCATCTTGTTTATCTTGTCTCCATTCAGCATCGTCTTGTTTATCTTGTCTCCATCCAAGAAAGCGAGCAAACGCACTCTCTTTTAAGTTAAGTCTCTCTTTAATTTTCGCTATGCGTTGTCTTAAAGTTGAAACTCTTTCACTGAATTGTATTGTATCTTTAACTATTGCAAATATAACAATTGATGCAAAAGCTACACCTTCTTTAAGTGATAGTAATTCTTTTGCCTTTGCCACTCTAGACCTTATACTCTTTGTAAAATCTGATAAAGAAAATGAGTCAGAGACAGAAGCCTTTCTTTGTCTTAGAGCTTGAATAGTATCACTAAATCCTATTGAGTCGGAAACCTTTGCAATAATATACTTTGTAGTGGAAACTAAATCAGTTAGTCCAATAGAATCAGAAACCTTTGATATACGTTGTCTTAGTGCCTTAACTTTTTCTGATAAATCCAAGCTATCCTTAACTTGAGCTATTCTTTGCCTTGTAGCAGAAACTTCGTCACTAAAAGATATACTATCTATACCAACGACAGCGTGATGTATAATTATATTCAGCTTTTCTGAGAGCGAAAGGTTTTCAGATACTGCTATTTTCCTGTGTCTAGTTACGGATACTTTTTCTGTAAAATTGAGACTTTCTACTGCCTCTATGAGAATTTCCGGAGTAAGATCAAAAAGCAAACTGTCACCAGTAGGAACCATGTATTCCTCTAGCTCAAATGTTAGATTGTTTGCTTTTGGGATAATATACTCCATATTATTCTAAATTAGTCGGATCAATATCCCACAAACTGGGCGCGTTCCATTTATATCCCTCAGTATCAGTGTATCTTACCTTCACGTGATATTTATCGTTTGCGAGATTCTCGTCATCGAAAGAATACTCAAACTCTCCATTTGCATCTGTGATGATGCTTGCAACATAAGTCTCCTTATTCTGATTGGTTATCTCAACTATAGCGTCTTGAACATTCCCATCACTATCTATAACTTTCCCGGCAATTTTACCATATTTCGTGTTGAATGTTTTCACATCTCCTTCGTAGGTGTCTGTTCCCACATCAAGCATTGCCTTAAAATCGTAATCTTGTCCCATTTCAAGTCCCGTAATCTCTTTAGAGAACACTCCTGTTTCAGTTGATTTAGGGGTTTCTGTCCAATCTAGATCACCCGGTTTTTTATAGTGGAAGTAGGCATCTCCCTCTTCTTCAGTCTCTCCGTTTAGAGTTGCTTTGTCAATTTCTCTATTAGTGGCTTCTTTGGTTGTTACCGGGTCAGTAAGCTCTAATTCGTTCTCACTATGATCAGTGGTTGAGAATTGAACCTTTCCATTAACATCAGCAGTCAGCTTTTCCTTAAATTGGCGTTGTCCATCAATTATCTCGTAAAGAATCTTTACTAATCCTTCCTTGCCCACATCAACTTCGTAGTTAACGGTAACACCGGCCTCGGTTACTTCCTCTACCCATTGAAGATAGATGTTTTCTGGATAAGTATCATATCGTGAGAATGTGTAATAACTATATTCAGTTCCTGCAGTATTTGAGACGGTAATATCAACTCTGTCCAGAGTCTCCCCTGTCTGCAGTCTATAGGTTATATCCTCTAATGGCTTGAAGTCGGTTTCTTCGTTATCTACATCCAGATTTACTCCTCCAACCTGAAGTATTCGATAATATGAGCATATAGGGCTTGTCATTCCGATTCTACCTGTAGTAAATATCTCATTCAATCCAAGCTGTGTTGGGTATATCTCCATTGCATCCGTTTCACCATCTCTTATAGGTCTTCCGTCATGATCCCATGTATCTTGGAAAATAGTATTAAGATTAGTTCCATCATAAACAAGAATTACATTAAATCCTTTATCATATTCACCGTCGTGGAAAAATCCTGCTCCAACTATTTCATGTCCAAAGTCGTTATTGGAGTCTCTATAAAGTATTGAGAGAACGGTTGAGTGCCCCTGTGCCGGATATTCAACTCTATCTAAGAGAGTCATTGCTGGAGTTCCTGTGTCGTACTCCCAGAGTCTTACCTCTGCAATATCCGATAAGTTGTCATACTCGTAATAATTACCACCTGTGATTATGTTATCGTTTCCGTCTCCTGTAACGTCAGCAATATCCATTCCGAATATCTCCGTAAGGTCTTCACTTTCGTAATAATAGTGCTGGAATTCTCTACTTAGTGTGCTTGTTCCTGAGTCGTAGTCATAAACAATGATAGTTGCATATAGAATCCAGTGGTCATGCTCGTTGTATAGCCCCGATTTAGTAGTACCTGTGGATACAATTTTGTCTCCTGTTCCAAAATCTCCAACTCCAAGAGAGAAGATTCTATCTCTGTCATTATTGTTAATTTCTTCCACTAATCCAGTATCAGCGCTGTCTATGAAGTTTATGTTGTTGTTTGAATCTACATTGTAAATCCTCACCTCTGAGCTGGCAGCATCACTTCCCTCTCCATTCATTCCACCAACTATTAAATCAAGACCGCTGTGCTCTGTTATATTCGCAGTATTCATTGCAAAAAACTCGGATCTAACTGTTCCGGGGTTCCATGTAAGAGTATTAAGCTCTGTAAGAGTTCCGTCGTAAGAATAGATTGCTATAAATCCTGAAGCATAATCATTTCCAGTTTCAAATGTATATCCGACTGCTACTATCTCATTATTTCCATCTCCATTTATATCTACTATCTCAACTCCGTAAAAGCCACTCTGGTCTCCATAAGGTGTTCTTTCGAGGAATTCTTTCTCATCATTGTCATCAATAACTACAATGGTCGAATGCCACTTGTGAAAACCTCCCTCTACTTCTTCTTTAGCTTTACCAGCAATTACTCTCTTTCTTGCTCCATTGAGCGTTCCTATTGCTGTTGAAGAACCGTGTACTCCCGTTTCACTTTCATCAGGGTCAGTAAAGAAGTCATCAGATGTGATCGGAATCATTGACTTTTCTTTAACCGCCATCGCTTCTTTCTCAACCGTTACTGGAGTATATTCACTTCCTTCGTTGTTATAATAAGCAGTATATTTAGTTCCTACTTGAGCTAAGAGTCTTATCTTTACTGTAGTTGTTCCGCCTTCGGTAGTTCTCTCTGCTTCTTCATAGTCTACTTGGACTCCTTCCTCGTCGTATATTCTGAGACGGTTTCCGTCTATATTTTCTTCGTCTATGTTCAGAGTAACTCCTACCAGTTCTTCTCTGGGCTCATTAAATTGGTCTACTGTGTAAAAGTCTCTCCTGTATTCAAACTCGGCATCCATCCATCTAAGGAAAATATGTTTAAGCCTTATTACATTATAAGTTAAATCATCGGCTGAAATCTGTACCTCATAATCCCCTCTATCCCAATCATTCTTTGAGAAAGTATAGTTATATTCGTAATTATCAGTTTCACTTGTAAGAGTTTCATTCACTATCTCGTTCTGTTCTGGATCCCAAATCTTGAGAGTAACCGTCATATCCTTATTTTCAGGATGGGTTATGGTTGATTTGATTTTAACTACATCTCCGAAGTCAGCTATCTTTATTGGTGAGCCAGCTCTTTCAAACTCTATTGGAGACACATCCGGAGCAGGTACGCTTACTTCAAAAGTTCCACTCTTTTCATCTTGGTCTGCACCAGTATCGATACTTTCCCACTTATATTCCCAAGTTCCTTCCCTGTCTAATTCTTCGGGAATGCTATAAGTATACTTATAAGTTCTGCTATTCGTGGTTTCAGTTTCGTGAGTTACAACTTGATGAAGAACTTCGGCACCTGTCGGGTCCCAAAGAGTGAGTTTTGTCTCATCAATATCTGTTGGAGTATCGTGAAGAACCTCACATTCTATATCTATATCCTTTCCTGCCTCCCCTTCTTCGGGAGTTGTAGAAAGGTTGGTAACAATAGGAGCATCTCCAACTACATTGAATGTATGCGTATCACTTCCTACTCCGCTAATTTCAGATTCCATTGTCCATACTCCTCCTTCATCCTTATCGTCAGGAATGTCAAAGGGCATTGTTATCCTCCACATATCTCCAATATCTTCGATTGTGCTTCCGGGATATCCTACTGTAAAGAATCTGTAATAGGTTTCACTTGCATCAGTCATTATTCCCACTCTTCCTGCTGTCATTATATATTGAAGCTCATATTCTAAAAGTTCACTTCCATCAAACACCAATTTAGCGGTATTGCCATCAATTGATCCTCTAAACTCATTCCATCCTCCAGTTGAAAATGGTCGTGATGTTTCGTGAAAATGTCTTGTTCCCTCGTGTATTTCTTCAATTCCGACAACTGAATAAGTGTGAGAAGCGTAAAATGCTACATAGTTATTGCTATCCTGATAACGCATTATAATCCTTGTGGTATGCTCTGGAGCTTCTGCTACATAAAAATCTAAGGCGGCTGATAGTTCCGCTTTATCGCTTACTACTGTTGATTTTATGAGAGCGGTTTGATGATAGGCCGGAGAGTATCCAAACTCCAATCTTTCGTTTGTCTCATTTACACTATAGTCAGTTCCTAAATCCCAATCATCGCCAGTGCTTGTTTCGCTTATAAAGTCATCTCTGTACTCTTGTGGTCTTTCACTTGATATTCTATCAACTGCATCTGGGTCGGTTAGGGTAACGGTTAAGTCATCAGTGTTATAGTCTTTTGTTATTTCTGTAATCAGATTGACTGTTTCTCCAGGGTCGTATCTATCTTTATCTGTTGTTACTGTTGGCGCTGCGTCCTCCACACTATACTCCAGCGTACTTAATCGTGGAGTTTCCGCTGTATCAGTTGTGCTTAGTTCTTGTCTTACCCATAGGTATTTTCCTGTAAGGTCTTGGTCTGTTGATATGCTGTCTATTGATGTGTCATTTACTTCTTCTTGGTATCCTTCTGTTGTTGTTTCTATACTACCTGCTGTCCAGAAAGTAGAGTTAGAGGATTGGTTGTTGTAGATGGTTAAAATCTCATCGCCTGTTAAAGCTGTACTCAAAGCACCTGTTTCGTCTTGAAATTGCCCCTCTAATTGCCTGTGAGTGGAAGCCCAAGACAGACCGCCCATATACCAAGAACCCGAAGCGGAAGAAGTCCCTAAAGACTCGTCTGTTTCTGAATCAACTTCAACACCATCTAAATAAGTAACCATAGAGTTACCATCTCTTTTCATAACAAAATGGTGCCAAGTATCATCATCATACGGCGATGCATAATAAGAAAGCGTTACACCATTTGTAATTCTTGATATTATACGTCTGCGGTCTGACAATAAATCTAAGTATAAGGCAGACGTATAAGAACCCGAACCATGTGATAAGAAGCTAGGTTGGTTTTCAGACGACTTCACTACATCACTTGTCCACTTAAACCAAGTAGACATTGTAAAATCAGCTTGGACTAATGAGGGGCCTGAAAAACTAATCAGGCTGTAATCCCACTCTTGGTGTTTTCCTACAATACCATCTAATGTTTGAGAAGGATTGTTAGCAGACGTTTTTGTTCCATTTCTGTTGTTACTTGTTTCATCTTTAACCGTTGAGGTGGTTAGGTCTGCCATTGTAAAATAAAACTCTTGGTCAGAACTAAACACATTCTCCATTCCTAATGCGTGGTCGTCTGCATAATCGTCTTGTCCTGAACCAAAGTAAATATAGTATTCTGTATCTGCACTTGTAGAAATATCGTCTGCTCTGAAATATACTAATCCCTTTTTATTAGTAGTATCTACTTCTCTTACTCCTCTTGGAAGTTCTGTGCCGTCTGATTCAGTAACCCTAATATCTCCACCATCTGATTTTACTGTTGTCCAGAAGTCGTTATATCCAGCAGCTGATAAATGCTCTCCTAAATCAAATATCATTGCGTAAGGATAACTCGCAGCTACTTTTGTATTGTCAGAAGTTATCTTTATTCTGTGTGTTCCTAATTTACTCGGCTCTACCGTATCACTATCACTTACAGCAGTGTAGATTTTGATGTCTGTATCTGTTGGCTCTGTGCTTGTCCATTTTATATTACTAGACTTTACTTTTTTAATGCTGTCTAAAGATATTGGAGATGATGTTCTGTATCCTGAAGTATTATAAACACCAGCACTTTCTTCTGTGAGTTCCAAGTGATAGGTTCCATCTAGAATATCCTCAACATTTGAATAATCAAATGCATCAGGTATCCATTTTTGTTCGCTATTATCTTGTGGTTCGTTGCGTTCTGCCATTAAAGTTTACAATAAATCATTATAAGTAAGACGATAACTACTATACAGAAGGGGATTTTCTTAAGATGCTACTACTTCGTATTCCCCGGTCAGTACTTCGTCCGCATCAACCTCCTTGGTTCCTGTCAGCTTTCTTCCTCCCATCGTTCCTGCACTGGCATCGTTGAAGAAACCTATCTCCTCAACGGTTCTTGTAGCGGTAGCCGTCCAAGAATGTACAAGTTTTAAGGTATCATCATCAACAGTATCTGTCTCCGATGTTACAGTAGCTTCCGCTCTTGCAAGACCGCCATCACTAATCTCAGTTACGAGAGCAGTTTGAGTTGCGTCTTCAGCTGTAGTGCCGGATCCAACTGCCAAGTACTGAAATCTAGTACCTCCCAAATTTTGTCCGCTAAGTTTAATAAATTCAGCGAGACCGGTATTGGTGATTACGTTTTCCATCCAGCCTGTGGACCACTTCAGTGATCCGTCTTTTTTGTGGCAAGTTAATTTTACTCTACCACTTATACCAACTTTTCCTTTTGCTTTAGTCATGGTTTTAACTTTTTAACTAATAATTTGAGCCATCATCCTTTGGGACAGAGGCTATTATCGACCTGTCCAAATTCAATCCTCTTATCGACCTAAGAGCTTTTTGCAAGTCCATTTCAAACATTTGCTCTTGCTCTGTTAGAGGAATTGGCCTTGGCCTCGAAGACTTATAAAGTATCGAAGTCCTTCTTCCTATCAATTCATGAAACTGTCTTGGGAAACTTCTTTGCTTTTTATCCTTCCACTCAGCCATATCATCATCTGTAAACTCTTCCATTTTAGGGGGGTATACCATGTGCCAAAGAACAAGTCCTTCTTCAACATCTTCTATCGGAGCGCCTGAGAGTATCCATAAAGCTGACCTGTAAACATCAAATCTTGATTTTTTCCCGCTAAAATTTGCCTGTATTGACTCTTCATCCATATTACCGTCATATCCATCATTCAAATCAATCTCATCCAGTCTTTCCCAGTTTTCCCCATCTATCTTAGCTTCTACTGCTTTTATATTGCTGAGGAGGTCTCCGGGAAATCTATACTCCCTCCTTCCTTTTTCCAAATTCCTATAAGAACGTTCTCCAAAGTAATCCTCATTTTCCCTCACTATCTCTTTAGCAATATCATCACGGGCTATGTTCACAAAAAGAAGAACACGGGAATCCTCAAACGTTTGTTCGTTCGTTGTGGTCAACTCGTGTATGTATTCTTTTAATTCGTTTCCGGTCATATTACACTTCTTATTCCTCCCCCTCTAAAGGAGGAGTTTATAAGGAGTTTAATCCTCATTGGAGGTCTTGAGAACAACAATTCCCCACGTCTTTTCAGCGCCGGTTGTTTCGCTAGAGGCAAGATTCTTTATACTAACCGTGACCTCATCATCACCGGTAACTTTCGCACCAATAAAGACAAGATCGTCTTCAAGATCACTGGGAGCTGTCATAAAGACCACATCACCAGTTTCAACTCCATCAACCTCTACGGTTGTATCTTCCTTAGCGTCGGCTGCAACGCCTCCGGGCTCAATATCAACCGTCCCGAACTCTAATAGACCTCCTCTTATTCCGTCGTAAATTCTTGCTTTTGAATCCATAAGCTAAAAATTAAAATTTTTAATCGACCATTTATTGAAGAGCATCTGTCACATCATCTGAACGATTAACAAGTTTTTCCTTTCCGGCCTGCATTTCAACATTGTACTTTTCGGCAAGCATTTCAGCTACCTGTCTAGGAAGACTGAGTGATACTCCTTTTTTGATCTGTATCCCGTAACCATTTATACGGACAATATCAAAAGAATCATCACTCTCTCCGCTAGATAAAGGTATATGAAACATAATCTTTTCCTGACTATCCAAATGTTCTTTAGTCATCTGTTCTTTTCTCTTCCTCACCTCTTTCTCTTTAGTCTGCTCTTCGGTCTTTTCTTCAGGACTTTCATCCACCGAGTCTTGAGACTCAAACTCACACGATTTCTCATGGATTTTGAGTCCCTTCTCGGATTTGAATTTTTTTCCGCAATTACATTCGAACATAATTCTTTAGAGAATTAAACCTCAAGACACTGCATGTTCATATCTAACAATCGCATCATCGTTAAGTATCTTACCAACGAATGTTGCCTTCCATCCGGCAGTGGCGCGTTGCTCAAGCGGATCAGCAGTACCTGCGGAACCAAGCGGTTTAGTGATGGTCTTCATTGCTTCACCACTAACACGGGTCATGCCAAAAGCATCTTGTCCGAAGATAAGAGTGGCATAAACATCCTCATCGCCTGATCCTGCGTCTTCCCATACTTTTGTATTATGGGAAAGGATAAACCTAACTTTATCTACTTTTCCAATCTCACCCTCAAGTACATTCGCCTTGTTGGAGTATTGCTCAACAGAGATAAAGTCATCCAGTTGTTTAAGATCATACTCGCCCTTGGGTCCTATGATACCGATGTAGGAAGCGTCAACGGGTCTTGTTTCATACCCTGCATCAGGAGCAACTCTTCTGGTAATAGGTTTTGCCTTATTCTCAGAAAGAGTTCTGACAATCTTTCTAATATCTTCAGCGCTAATCTTGTCATCGCTATCAATGTCAGTCCTTTCAGCACTTCCACCAGCATACTCAACGTTGGTCCCTGCAGAGAGGACGTCTCTCATAAGGGTATCGAGTGTTTCAGCTGTCTGCTCTCCTTGAAGCTCGTAGGTTTCCGCAAGAATAGGATCAGGTGTTTCATACTGAAGAACATCAGTCAATGAAATATAATCACCGTACTGCTTAACGTCTGCCGTAAGCTCTGTGGCTGATAGTTTTGAACCTTGCGGTGTAACACCCTCGACTAAGGGGCTAGTCTTCGCTGATAGGGAGTTGTACCTTCTAAACTTAATCGTGTTTGTTCCTGCGTTTCTTGGAATGTCTCTAATCTGGGCAAACTGCAAATACTGGAGCTGTGGAAGAAGTCTGGAAAGCAATGTCCTATCATAGAAGTTGTTTACTTCTTGAGATATGGTTTGTCTACTTGTGTTTCCGGCCATTTTTTAGTTTTTTAATTTAGTAATCTACTGACCTTTTTTTACTTTGGCTAACTCTTTTTCAAACTCTTCGTTTGTAGTATTTAGCCAATCTTTGGGTTGGTTTTGCTGCGGTTTTGCAGGGTGACCTCCTACTTGAGACATTTGAGACTGCTTTTGAGCCTTGGATGCCTTTTCTGCGCCTATTTTCTCCGCACGATCTGAACTAAGAGCTTTGGCAATAAAGTCCACAGGTACCTTTTTATAAGCAGGGTGCTCTATGAACTTCTCCAGTGTGGTTTTAAGGTTTTCGTATTCGGGATTATCCTTAATGAACTCCTTAACCTCCATTTGACGCTCTTTTTTATCCAGCTCGTCGAATACTTTCAAATCATCTTCTTGAGGATCACCTTGGGGTTCACCTTGTGTAAAGGATGATTCAGGCGACTTATAATCCTCACCGAGTTGTTTTTTAAGGTTCTCGTTTTCTTCTTTGAGCTTTCTTGTTTGATACTCAATCCTTTTAAGTCGCTTATCCTGCTCTACTTGCTCCTTATATTTCTCGGTTTCAGATTTTCTTTCAGGAGGTTCCTGAATATCTCCCTCAGATTCCTTTTTCTGGGAACCTTGAGGATCTTGTCCTTCGGGTTCCTGAGGCTCACCTTGAGGATCGCCTTCTTGTGAATCTTGTTCGGGGTTTGTCTCTTCTGGATCTAGCATGTTTTGATTTAAGTCTCACCTTCACAAGGAAATGCCGTAAAACCTTGTAAGTGGGAGCTAATTAGCCTCTTCCATATTTATGGAAGGTTTGTAATGATCCTGATAAGGATCTAATTCGACCTTTTCCGATTGATCCCTGCTAAGGGTTCGGATTATTTCTTCCGGATATTCTTTAAGGAGCTGTCTTGTCGCTCGACTGTCCTGCATCCTTTTTAATTCATTCACGTCTTCAAACTCTTTCACCCTCAACTCATTATCTATTTTATTTATATCAAAGTCAAGTAATTTGGTCAACACCTTCCACCCCTTACTTCTAACAAGAGTTCTTAGTGAATTTACAGCTTCGTTTTTTTCTTTGTCACTTGGAAATAATTCCTCTGTTGGTAATCTCATTGTTGTTCTCCCATTGGCATACCACCTTCGAATGCTTGGGGAGCGTTAAACGGACTTCTCCCGGTACCCTGCCCATGAGGTGCCCTATCCTCGGCGCCCTCGGGTACAGTTGGCCTCTCCTGTGGCCTTCCTTGCTTTGCTCCTCCTTCAGAAACATCCATAGGTCTAGGAGCCCCTTCGCCTATAAGGCCGGGATCGACCACTTCGGGATTGTTATGAATAATTTGAATTGCGACCTTGTGTGATTTAATATGATTTTCACGCAACTTGCTTTCCTTGGCCTTAGCGTGCATAGCTAAGTGTTGCATGTGATCATCAGTTAAAAGCACTCTTGGTTTCTTTCCATTGTTGATCATTTGGTTTTCCTCTTCAGCCACTATCTCATCGTATACGGGAGGCATTAGTTGATCTATCTTCCCTTTAGTAAAGTCGGAAAGTCTTCCCATTTCCTTTAAGGCATATCTCACATTGAATCCGGGTATCTGTGAACCTAGTTGAACATACTCTTGGATTGTACGCTTATTAAGAGCTTTTTCCGCATCTGCTATTGCCTTCGATTTCACTCTTAGATCAGGATGCGCTTTCATGATTATATCCGACTTATCGATCTTCTTGAACTCGGGCCCGAAAGCACCTTCTAGGCGCATTATCTTTTCACTAATCTCATCATCAAAGTGTTTGTTGTATAGTCTGTACCATTGCATCCAAAAGTCCTTCTCACTCCATGCGAAAATCTTAGCTGCTAAACTGTATCTTGTATCAACCTTAGCTGACATAAGCTCCAACTCACCAAGCGTCCTCGCCCTTCTTGGCGTAGCACCTTGTTGAAGTTCAGGTGTAGCAAGCGCCCTTTGTGTGGCTTCATCTAATACTTGAAAGATGTACTGACTGTCATGGCTTATGCGATCCTTCTGCATGGGCTGGACAGCAGCAGCAGGATTTCCATCAACGGGAACGAATTTATTGTACTCATAATTAAGCTGATCCCTGCGCTTTATAGCGTTGACATCGAAAAGATACATAGGGTTGGAAGCAGCCTTAGCAATATCCAATCCTGCATTAAGTAATACCGCTCTCGCTCTTTGCTTATCCTCCACTAAGTCGGGAACCGATACTCCATCCCAATCATTGGCAACGGGGAATAGTGGTCTGTCTATTAAAGGGAAGCGATCCTGATCTTCCAATTTTTGCATCCTTATCAAAACACTCATGTTGTCCGACAACTCTACAAAGTACCTCTCACCGTCAATAAAGGTAAACCATTGCACTGTGCGTATAAATGTATTTTCACCTACATCCTCTTGCTTGTGTGCATCAGAGCGCCCCATAGCTTCCCTACGAGCGGACTGACTTTTTTCATGTAAACTGTCATGGTTTTCACGATCACTCTTTCCAATCTTTTCCAAATTAAAGTAAGCAGGATGCTTTTCAAGCTCCCACTTTAGTTGGTTGGTTTCCCTTCCTATAAATCTGGCACCTCCTTTTCCGCTTGCATTACCATTCACTGATACCGCCTCCGGATCCCTTAAAGTTACTAAAGGACTCCATGTCTCAGGAATGGGAATCTTTTTTTCTATATCAAACTCCATTAAAAATATGAGACCTCTACCAAAAAACAAAGTATCCCATATCCACTCATAATCCACCCTATCCTTCTTCATCTCCTCGTTATCAAACTCACTCAAGGTATTCAAATTCTGCGCCTTATCCACATCCCCCTCCTCACGAGGAAGCCACTCTATACTTAACCCATCATCATAGAGCGAAGCAAGAATTGTTTGAAAAATAGTAAAAAGCAGAGGATCTCCCACCTTGTCCTTCTGCCTTCTTTGATTGTTGTAAACTTTAAGACGAAAAAGCCACTCATCTATCTTTGGCTTTAAGGATTTATGGCAGTAGTTATACTCCTTCTTTACTTGGTCAACTATCTCTTGCTCTGTAGCCGCCATCCTCTCCTCTATTTCATCTTCTTTGTATTTATTCTTCATAGGGATCGAGTTGTGTTGGGTTTCTTACCTCCGCTACATAGTCCTCTATTGTTTCGGGGTAAACCGCAAACGTTAAACCTAAAGCATCTGCTGTATCAGGACTCTCAATCCCAAGGACTCGCATCTGCGTTTTAGGCATTATTTGTATCCTCTTCTCTGATTTTAGTTTATATTTTATTGCTGTCAACTCCTTTTTCCAATCAGGATGGTCTAAGAGCTTCAACCCTTTAACCAACTCATTCCTTGTCCTCCAATAGTATTGCGCCCGCATGTTGGAATAATCATTTGAATTCACTTTCTCCCCTGCCATTATCCCATATATATACTGAGGCCTCTTCTCCTTCGCCCTATCATAAACACCCTTACCTATTCCGATCGCGTCTATAAAAACATCCGGATGCTTATACACTCCGGGCAACGTCCTATACTTATCACAAATTTCAAAAATCCTTTCTACAATCTTCATCGTATCCTTAATCTTCCCCTTCCACTCAACCTTGGCATAGTTATCAAACCTCATAACCATAGATGTAAAGTTCCCCCCTCCACCTGAAGGATCCACCCCTAATCTTGGTGCCCCTACGGGATAAGGTTCATCCTCTATAAGATTTCTTTGCACATCATCGGTTAAAAAGAGATTCAACCATCCGCTATCATCTATCATCCCTTCATCAGGGAATTTGCACTCATACAAAATAGAAAAGTACTTCTCCTTGCGCATCTCCTCCACAAAATCATGGGAGTACCTTCCTTCTCTGAGCGCCACGTTATGGTCTATCCAAATCTTATTATAGTTATCATCATGCGCCGACTGAAAAAAATGATTCCTCCTTAGAGGGTTCCCAATTTCCAATATAAAATTATCCTTATGCCCACCAAGCATGCGCTTTACACCGGCATACTGTTCATCCTCCACTAAAGCACTTTCATCAAAAACTATATTTGCCGCCCCGAATCCCATAAGGGCATCAAGCACATTCTTCGTCCTCTTCCCCTCCGTAGTCAACGTAAACACCTCACCAAGCCTGCCCTTACTAATCCTAAAGTTAACCCTCTCCTTACTCCTCTCCCTGCGGATCTTATCAAAACTATCCCCCTTCTCTATAGCAAACTTACTCTGCGTATACTCATTATCAAAAATATGATCAATCACATACCCCATTATAATACCAGCCTTCTTCGCCGTCGGCGCCACAATAGCCCACTTCTCCGGAAACGTCGCCGCCCTAGTCAAAACGGCAGTCGCCACCGTCTTTGACTTCCCATACTGCGTAGGCGTAATAACCAGTGTCCGGGGATACTTGCGCTTTGTTATAATATCAAAAATCTCTTGCTGAGTCGGCGTGAGCTGCAATGGCTGACCGAAGTCATCCTTATACAGACTGGCCGCCAGATGACTTGAAGTCATTTCTTTGGGGGTAGTATTTTCCATTCTTTGATTCCTTAATATCTACACGAACCTCCCCTTCATGCTGATTTTCGTTAAACCACTGTAAAAATTCGTGATCTATAACGATATTCACTTTAACGAAGTCGGGAGCTTTATCACTTGGCTTAAACACCTTAAATCCTTTTGGAAACATATTATTTTTTTAACGCCTTACTAATTTTTTCCTCCAGCTGCGCTATACTATTAGACAACCCGGGACTTTCCACCTCCATCTTATCCTTCCACTCCGCTATATTTTTAAGCGCAAACTGCGCCCCTGACGAAGCACCCTGATATAGCTTCTTTTCGGCGAACTCCTCCACCTTTTGGAGCCCCATTATCATTTCGTCCCTAGCTTTGGGGGAGACCCTGACCGAGCCGTGCCGGGATTTGTAGTCAGGATTAGCTATCTCCTTATATTGCTTTGTAGTAATTCCTAGGCAATTTGCTATGCCAGATAGTGTGTAGGGTTTTTGTTTGGTCTTGGTCGGTACCTTTCTTATCTCACCAACCTGTTCCTTCCCACCCCCTTTCTTTGTTTCGTGTATCACAAGTTCTACCTCATCAATGTGAGGGTCGCAGTAATCAAAGTACTCTTGTAAGCGGTCCCTTACTTCTTTTGGTGTGAGTTTTACTTCTTTCTTAGGCATTGTGTTATTATAATAGAGTAAGAGAAGCAAGTCAAGTGTTTGCCGGCAATCTTTTCCCGGCAACATTCCCGGCCAGAGATCTGGGCAAATCACTTGACAAATAATTGTGGTAGATTATAATTAGAGTATAAAGGTCGTTTACAAATCAATCAACATAAATCATGAGAGTTGTAATCATAACCACTTTCATTGCTATATTATTCTTTGCCATGTCTTTGCTTGTTATCGGGAAGTATGAAGAGTATGAGTGTAATAAATGGGAGAGAATGGAAGAGCAATATGAAAACTTCTATTACACTGAGTGGCAACAAGAGCAGTGTGGTATTAGATAAAGGTCGTTTACAAACCAAGTAACATAAAAATGAACCGAGGAGAACTATTAAACAAATCAAAGGAAGAACTTGTGGACATGATAGAGAGCAAACCTGATGAGACAGAAGTGAAGTATTTCATCAACAGACTTTGGGATATAGCAGTGGAGAACTATCCGAAGTACTATACTTGCGACTTCATTGCAGAGTTAGAGGATTGGTACAAAGAGATTGGAAGAGAATAAAGGTCGTTTACAAATCAATATATTTATTATGTCAGAAGATACAAAAGAGAAACAACCAAGCATGAGGAAGTGGAACGGGAGGAATTGGGCCGTATATGATAGAGAAGGCAACCTTGTTTGCGTTACCGTGTATAAGAAGGGTGCAAGAGAAGTGGTGAGGAGAATATAGTCCCTTTACTCTACTTGCTTTTATGGTGAAAGTGAGTAGAGATAAATGGAGTAAATCCCTTGACATATGTTTGTAGATAGATTATACTGATAGTAGTAACAAAGGTCGTGATTATTAAATAATAGTTAAATAATATGATACAGAAAACATTAGAGCAGATTATCATAAACAGAAGAGCAAGCTTTGATGAGCCGTTGAATGGAGATGATATAGAGGAATTAGTGAGAGACATAAGAGAGAAGATAGAAGAGCACGAAGGAGATAAAACAGAAAAGGAAGAGGAGGAATGTAAGCACTCTATGAACCCCGGAGGATATTGCGTGTATTGTGGAGAGGGTAGAGATCATAGTTAGTCCCTTTACTCCATTCTTTACTACGGTAGAGAGTGGAGATAAGAGGAGTAAAATGCTGAACATAAAAAACCATACAACAAGAGACGGAATTTTTGTAGAAAGCAACGCCGGCCGGATAAAATATATTGGCAGGTTATACAGAAAAGGACTATTGAAATTCAGGCCATACAAAGACGGCCGGAACATAGTTATTCAGACAACGAAAGACACAAACATAAAGAGAATAAAAGAAGCACTCCGGAGACTATAATCCCTTGACAAGTAGAAGACAATCGCTTATACTTATAATATATAAAAAGGTCGTATTATTAAAGCATTAAGTTATTAAAATTATGAACAAAATTGGATCTTGGGATACTTTTGATACTCCCATAAAAAAACAAGAGGAAGCACTTCTTTATTTACAAGAGGAGTTCGGGAAAATTGGAGGAAGAGTTTGGGAAAAAGAAAACGCTCACGATTTTGGAGAATATACAAGTTTTGAGGTAGATATGCCGGATAGAATACTGGAAGCAAAAGAAGACAGAGACTTTCTGGAAAGGGACGCAGAGAGGGAAGATACAGAAGCAGAGATAGCACTGGCAAACCTTGATAGTTGGATACAGGAGGCTAATAATATATACGAAGAATACAGAAGAAAATTTTTGTGAGGAATAAAAAAGGTCGTATTAAAAAATTAAAGTTCGTTTTTATGTATTACTATGATTGTGATATTTGTGAAAAGGAGGGGGAAACTCACGGCAAAAACTATTACGGAACGAATGCAATGTACGGCTATTGCGATAGTCCTAAATGCAGAGAAGAAGCACGCAGAAGATTAAGCGCGGACATGTATGAACAGATTGATGCCGGAAGGGTTGATATGGCAATGGAGTTGGCCGGAGATGAGGATCCGATTTTGTACCTATAAGAGAAGAAAAAAGGCGTCCGGAATGCTCTGGGCGTCTTTTGGTTTTTAACAGAGAATGAGAGTTTTCCACAAGGTTTTCCACAAGGTTATCGTTTTGTCTCTCTCTACGTGGCAAATCGCACTTTTTAGGAACAAATCTACTTCTAAAAAAGGTTTTTTCTTTTTATTTTAAGCGTAAGAATACTATTATAAAGGCCGGATTGAGAGAAAATTGCTTCGCGCTGTATTTTTTTCTGCTCATTTCCCTCCTTTATTTCCCTTCATTTTCCTTTCTTTTCCCTTCTTTTCCCCTATTCTCCTTCCTTTTTTTTCCCTTTATCCTTTCCCTTTCTCTTATGTGTTTCTTTTTGTTTCTTTCTCTGTGGTGATAATGAGAAAGTTATGAGAGAATTACCGGATATCTCTTACTCCTTTCACTTCATAATCCCTTGACATTTATATTGTTATCGCTTATAATTGGGGTAGTTATTAAAGGTCGTATTATTCATTTAATTATCATTTATTATGTCTACACGTTGTAACATTGCTTTTTATGAGAATGAGGAGAAAAGTTTTGAGGAGTTTGAGGCACTGATCTATAAACATTCGGACGGTTATCCGGACGGTGTTTTGCCTCTTCTTATTCCTTTTGTGCAAAGGTTTCTTTTGGCAAGGGGGTATGATGTTGAGTATTTATCCGCAAGGACGTTGCAGTATTTTGCAAATGAGACGGATAGGAGTTTGCAGGAATACAGGGGAGGGAGAAGTGAGGGTTTTGAGGTTCTAGGTTTTGGTATCTGTAAGGACTTTCACGGAGATATTGAGTATCTTTATTGCGTTTATCCGGAGAAGGTAAAGGTTTACTCTGTTCCTTTTGACTGGGCGCACAGTAAAGAAGGCCATGAGTTGGAGGAGGAGATTGAGACAAGATAAAGGTTGTATTATAAATTATTAAAGTTCGTAAATTATGGAAGATATAATTGAGACAAAAAAATATCGTTCGTACTCTATAAACATCTACCAAGATTATGATTATCCTTTTACACCGGAGGAGGAGGAGAATGAGGATCTCTTTCTGGTGGGTTTTCATAGAGAGTTTTCAGTTGAGAGAGAGGGGTTTGAGAGAGAGGTTTGCGCGTATATTATGGGAGGAGATAACTGGGATACTGAGGATGAGGAGAGAGGAAAAGAGATTGAGAAAGAATACCACTGTTTTGGGTTAGAGGCATACATTCACGGAATGATAAATTTATCTCTCTCTTATGAGGGTAATTATCCGGATAGGGGTTGGGACGTCTCCCAATTGGGAGTAGTGTTTGTAAAGAGGAGAAAGGGATTGACGAGAGACAAGGCGAAGGATATTGCTAGGAGGTTGGTAGAGGAGTGGAATGATATTCTTGCTAATAATATACACGCTTACGTTGTTGAGAAAGACGGAGAAGTCATTGATAGTTGTGGAGGGTTTGTAGGAGACGATATGTTTAAGGATATGATTGAGGAGGCACAGAGTGCGGTGGATCGTGATATAAAAGAGAAAACAGAAAAGAAAATAAAGCAAGTAAAAGCATATATCCGGAACAACGTTCCGCTAGAAAAGAGAGTATAGTCCTTTGATACTGCCCATTCCTTAAAGGGAGGGAGTGGGTGGTAATGAGAGGATTATAAAGGTCGGATTATAAATTAAGTTATTAAAATTATGAAAAAAGAGTTTGCTATCAATTATCAAAGACAATGGGACAAAGACGGAACTTGTTATAGGCAAACAATAAACATAACAAGGGAAACACTAGACAAATTAAAAGACATTCTACAAGCGGAGGTGTTTTTACCGAAATGGAATAAAGATGACTATATGAAAAGATTATATTTAAAAGATAGCTTTGGAAAAAATGAAAATAGCTTTGTCTTTATGAACCTAACGCAAAGAGATTTTTTCAACAAGTATTTAAAGCTAAAATTAAAAGACAGAAATACTTGTTTTAGAATTATAAAGTCGTAATTATTAATTAAGTAATTAAGTTATGAACGATAAAACAATAATTACTCATTTATGGTGGTTGAGAAAACATCTTAATGAACAATACAAAAACAAAGAGTTTAAGGAGGTTGTACACGAAGAATTAAGCGAAGATATAGCAAAAGAGTTAGATGGTTTGGTCTCTTATATTAAATTAAATTATTAAATTATGGAAAATAAAATAGACAAATTAAAAGAGGAGTTGATAGAGATAGTGAGAGAAGATTTGAGTACGAAAGAGTTTGTTGATTTTGCAGTTGAGTGGCTTGGAGAGGACGGTATTATGGATATGATTAAGGATAGCATTGAGGGTTATCCTATCGGAGAAAATGAAGAGGAGAATAAAGAGGTGATTGAGTTTTTTGAGAAGATAATTAAGGGATTAAAAAATGGGGTTGAGGAGGAAGACAAAACATTTTAAGTTATTAAACTATGAAAAAAGAATATCAATTTGAAGTAAAAATTATCTCCGATATTGCTATAATATCAGATAGCGCGGAAGAGGCACGAGACATTATTAAAGACATTTATGCCGAAGAACATAACATAGATCTAACTGACGAGGAAATTAACTTTATAGAGGGAGGAGTGTCAACTTATTTAACAAAATTTATGATTGAATACTTTGAGGTCGCACCATCGTCAAAAAGTAATTGCCAGAAGTGTGGAAAAAGGATAGAAAAGGGGGAGGGTAGAGGGGTTTACATTGAGAATTATCGTGGTTATGCAACCGGAAAATTCCTTTGTCTAAAATGTAGTAAAAAGGTGCTTCAAGGTCTCCTTAAAAACGCGCGGGATTACATCTCCGTTGAGTAAATTTATCGCTAATTCCTAACCGAAAAGTGTCCTAAAATGGCTATTTTGTGCACTTTTTTGAAGAAAACTATGGCTTTTTTAGAGAAGTATTACTGGTTTATTGTCGTTTTTATTCTGCTGTTTCTTATAATCTTTCCTCTCTTTGCGCTCTTTTAAGGTGTAACAATTGTTGACAAAATACGTCTTCTATTGTAGAGGGAATTCCTTTAAGAAAAAAACAGTTTTAGCCCCCCTAGGTCCCGATGAAGGGTGGGGGGTTTTTCGTTTCCTTTAACTTCTCTTCGTAGTATTCTTTCTTTTCCTCCAACTCCTTAATTGTATAGTAGTGAGATTTCCGGCCCTCTCTTAAAAGACGATCCCCTTCCTCCACTCCATACTTTTTTTGTATATTTCTTAAATATATGTCGCGCTGTCCGCTGTAATACATATTACAACGAGGGCATTGGCAATGAACGTTTTTCTCATCAAAATATATGGGAGTGCCTTTTCCGTGTTTGAAGTGTCCGGCGTTCATATACTTTGGATCATTTACAGTTGAGCAAGTAAAACATTTTCCCTTATCCCTGTTCCGGATATATTTACTAAAAACTTTCCACGTCCTCTCAAACAAGAGCAGTTTCTTGGATTTATTTTTTCTTGTCTTATTGAGTGGTTTGCCTTTTTTCATAGTTTATTTTTTAGTCTATAAATAATATCTTTACGAGTTCCTTCTGCTGTTCCCTTTGACCAAATTTTCATCTTCTCTATCTCCCCTATTATCCTCTGTCTTTCTTGTTTAATTGCGTGTGGGATTGTCTTTTCATTGCACACCATAGTGGCTTCTGCTGAACCTTTATCGTAGGCATCGTTTATCCTCTCTCTTTCTTGTTGGATTGCATCTTCATATACTTCTTTAAGTTCCTTCTGGTGTTCTATCTCTATTTCTTCTAATAATTCTTCAATAAAAATCTTAATAGAATCTTGTGTTCTGTTTGGACCCATAGGGTCTTCTGCCTTATACCAAGAATACTTATCCATTACTTGGTCATCATCTCTAACAAAAATCCTATCAAACTCTTTTCTCCAGTCTTTTATTTCTTTATTCATAGTTTTATTATTAGTTATTAAATGTTAGTGGTTAGATGTTATTTAAGGGTTTTAATTCTCATAACAATACCTGATATAGTATTATTTATCGTTTGGAATGTGTCTTTCACCTCTGTTTTTGCGTTTTCTGGTGGTGCGGTTCTCATTTTTTCTATCTCCCCTATTATCCTCTCTCTTTCTTGTAGGATAAGTTCTTCTATTAGATTTCTAAGTGTGTTTTCTAAATCATTAGTTTCTTTCCCTGTGTCTTGAGGATGGATAATCTTTGTATATTTTGATACTAATGTTTCTATTTCTCTATTCATAATTTTATTCTAATAATTCCTCTAACGCTTTTATTTTTCCTGCGTAAAATGACTCTGGGTCTAGTGCAAACTTCTCTGTGGCGTGCTTTTGGTATTCTTTGCCTGCTTCTTCTAGTGCTTCTTTGCAACGCATTGCATAATCTCTGTATCCTCTTTCGTACTCTTCTCTTACTATATCCTCTGTATATCTTTCTATTTCCCAGTTCTGGCGGTCTTCTTCCCATAGCCATTTTGAAAATTCTCTTACTTCTGTGTCTTGCCCTAGTTTCTTTTTGTATCTATTTATCCAATTCATTTTTTAGTAGGTTTATTAAAACTTTTTTGATTCTTCCAACTAGGAATAACATATCCATTTTCTCTAAGTGTTTCTATATCGTTTTCTTCAAGTGTTTTCATTAGTTCTGAAAACTCTGGACTGTCTGCCCAAGTGTCTTGTGGGTATTCTTTTATTTTTCTATAAAGTTCTGTTGCTTTTTTCATTTTTCTAATTGCTTAATTTTATTACCCCATTGATGTATTATCTTGGCCTGCTCATTGATCGTGTAATCTCTTTTCTCTATAATCTCTATCAACTCTTCCTTTTCCATATCTCTGTATTCTACTTCTTTATTGAGATACCTCTTGTACTGGTATGGCCGGAAGTGGCTTCTTAACATAGAAACTAACATATCTGTGCGATCTTCGTGGCCAATATCTCTTAAAAATGTTCTTATTATTTCTTTCATAGTATTTGTTTTCGTTTAATTCCCCGATCCTGCACACCTGCGAGAGATGTGCAGTCAGGGGCTAGTAAAGATATTCAGAGCAAGCCTCCGTTGCATCAAATACCTCTTGTGGAGTTCCTCCAGTTCTATCCATTTCAATCCCCATCTCAAGTAATCCATCTTTTCCTAGTCTTGTTTCCAGATAAGCATAACTGCATTCGCAATAAGCAGTAAGGTCTCCCCAAGGGTCACACCCCTTCATATATTCTTCCTTGAAATAATCTCTCTTTGGTTCTTCCTTTATGTGCTCTGAAAAGTCTACTTCTGTTTCTTCCTCTAATACTGGTGGGGTTGGAGTAAATGCTACTGTTATTACAAAGATTGCTAAAAGCGTCATCAGTACCCAGAACCACCACTTGTTTGTTACTTCTTTCATAATTTTGTTTAATTAAAGTTTAATAAGTCGACCTTTATACATAATTTATATCAGGATCTATCGTATCATCTATCTCCCCGTCTTCTGTTTCTTTGATTAAACACTCGCAAGGTTCGTACTTCGGTACAATTACTTGTTCTGGACGGATTGGATCCACCTCTATCCACCTCTCGTCTTTGCATATTTTGCAGTTGTATTTTTTGTTCATATACCTTTTTTATATTCTTCGTAATTTTTATAATTTTCAAAAAAACCTTTTTCTTTGAGATAATAGAATGTTTTTTCTATCTCGTTTTCTTCTTTTTCCTCTTTGGTAGGAGGTAGGTTTTCGTAACTCTCTCTAACCCACCTCCTATGCTTACACTCTTTTTTTTGAAACCCTCCGGCCGGACACGTGCAGTAATACTTTCCGTCCTTCTTTGATATATCATACATCATTCCCATTGAGCTCTCACTTGCCACTCTCCAAGAAGGTATACTGGGATTATAGAGAAAACCCGGACAATATCCACTCTTCCAATTAGGGCAAGCATAAAGGATCGTCTTTCTTGTCTCTCTTCTAACAAGAGTTTCTCCGCAAGTTAAACATTTATATTGAGGTGAATCCGTCATTGTTGACCTTTTTTCTCTTTTTTCCATTCCCCTTTTCTTCTTCCGCAATTTCATCGTCGTATTTATGTTGAATCTTCCTCTCCTTCATTCTTTTCTCTCCGGCATCTACGTTAAAGTGGGCCCCTATTATTTTTCTTAATCTCTTCATTTCAGTTGATAACTTTATAGCATCTACTGGATAATTTCCCAAGAAGTAATTTTGCGCGTTTCTTTCTATATCCGGATCACTTTGGAAGAGAAAATAAACCACGTTATCTTTCTTCTTTTCCGTTCTTATAATTTGGAAACCTTTTGCCGACAAAGCAGAGGCCAATCCAAGATCTCTTGTTTCAAATACTTTTATTTCTTCTGGCATAATTTATTTTTTTAATTATTTCTTCTAATAAATCTTCATGTATCTGTGCATAAAGTGATATATTATTGAACAATATAATCGCAAGTATAGACAATCCAACCCATATATTTGTATGAAATGATATTACAAATATACCTCCCACTATAATAACGGCCGGAATATAGTTAAGCGCTTTGATGATCATATTTTCCTAAACTCTTATACTCTTTTAATGAGACCTTTTGAATTCCCTCCCATGTTCTTTTAATGGGCACCAGTAATCCCAATACATCGTTTAGACTTCTTTCTGTTACGAAACTTTCCACCTCTCCAGTAAATCTTATAGTTCCAGCCACCCTTTCCGTGGGCGCGTAGTGTAATCTTATCTTTTTTGGGAGCTTCTTAAATTTTTGATAAATCATTAAAGAGTAGAATGTTATCTGTTCACAATTATCAACCTTTCTCTGATCCCAGCCATTCTTTCCACTCTTAATCTCGTCAAGGACAAAGTTTTTTTCGTCAAAACCGTCAAACTTTCCGTATAAAGGAACATCACCGAGAGAAGTCTCTATCTCATATTCTCTTTCCTTTAGAGTGGGAAGCATTATCCTTACACTTTCTATATCAGAATCATCAACCTTCTCATCTTTTTCAAGTATTTCCGCAAGCTCCCTCCCCTTATCCATTTCCTCATTTTGAAACCTCTCTCCGTAGATGTATGTAGAAACATATCTCATCTGACTGTTCCGGAACAGGTTATACTGACTCCACGAAAGATAGGGCTTTGGCGTCACTTTGTTTTCAGCGTGAATGTGCATTATCCTTGGTAGATTAACCCTTGTAATTCTTCCTTCTGCTTTTTCGTATACAGATCAGACCCTTGTATCTTTTTGTCTAGATCATCTTTTTCTTCCTCACTCATATAGTTTATGTTCTTTACTATTCCTTTCTTTGCTTTCTCAAACCCTTTATCACTTGTCTTTTTTGAGACATCTTCGTAATTTACCTCTTCCGCGCTTGTTCTTCCGGCCTCAACGATCGTTTCCTTCTCTTCATCGCTTACATTGGCTTTCTTTATATTATCCATTACTCTATTGAGCGTGTGTCCTCCAACTATTTTCCATATAACTCTATTGAGCCCCCTTGTCTCAGCCATCATATTGAGAGTGTTCTTGACGGCATCTAGTTTAACACTTGATCTATTTGCTTCTCCTACCGCCTCATAATAATCTCCGTTCTCTAAAATAGCGACGGCCTTACAGATAGCAGTTTCTTCCGGAGTTTTACTCATTTGCAAGAATATAGTTCTCATTTCTTTTACGCGAGAGACCTTCTTCTCTGCAATAAAACTATTGAGAAGAAAAATCCTTGCGTCCTTGTTTAAGTACGGCTGATTTGCCATAGAAACCACTCCGGTAGGAGGAACCTCATACATCTCCGCTACCATCTGGCAATACTTTTTTGTTTGCTCCTCAAGATCCTTAGAATTAAATACACTGCCCCATAACTCCAGCTTCTCTTTAGTAACCCCTGTTATTTGTTGATCATTTTTCTTTTTAGGCATAATTTTTCATATTTACGACTTTTAATAAGTAACTGGTGTTTTTTCATCAACAACCTTTACTCCGGGAATATCTTCACCCTCTTTTGCCTTCTTTTTAATAAGAGACACATTGGGTATTAGATACTCTCTTGGAAGTTTTGATTCGTCCTCGATCAATACTTTTCTATCTACCCGGTAAGTAACCCTATGTCCCTCGGCCTCTATTGTTTTTTCAGATGCTCCCACTTTTTCAAGTGCTTCAGTTGCTTCCCCTAAATCCGCATTCTTATCTTTCTTCATTTTTTCTACAATCTTTTCTTTTTCTTTTTTTATTTTTTCATCTTTCTCTGCCTGATACTTAATCATTTTTTCTTTGAGAATATCATCCGCCTCTTTCATTGTCTTTAACACTGAGAACTTATCTTCAATCATTTTAATAAACTTCTTATGAGGATCAACGAAAAATCTCTTCATCTCTTCCCCCTTTTTCATCGTGTCTTTTATTTCTCCCTTGAGGCCCACGGCCTTTTTTTCCTCCTCATCGCTTTTAACGACAATATTCTTAGCATTGGCTAAGTATTGATCTGCAAAGGATACCAAGTTTTGGTAATCTTTGCGCTTTTCTATTTTTTGGATGTCAGAATACTTCATAATAAAATTTTTAATTGCTTAATAATTTTCGACCTTTATGTTCTAATTTTATCATATCACAAATTGGTGTCAAGTCTTTTTTGGTTGTTGTTCTTCTTTTAATAATAATCTGCTTCGAGGCGTAAGAGTGAATGTATTCCCCCTATGAAGGTTTATAGTTCAACTCTTAGATCCATTTTCTCTTGGAAGAGTTTAAGCATATTTCCGCAAAAAACCAATCCGGTAAGTTTGGAAAAAACGACAGCGAAATGCGCCACTGCTACCGCTTCTTTTTTTATCCTAAATCTGCTTACGAGGCCCTCATTTATAGTCCGAGGAAGACCAGTGATTTAGTTGCTTATCCTGCATATCTAGAATGCTTGGGCTTTTATTTATAGTGATCAATAAGCACTTAGATTCCCTGCCACTATTATATCTAGAATACAAAAAAGACCACCTATAAAAGTGGTCTCTTTTTCAACAAAAGTTGATATACTCCCCCATGCCTAGGCTCCTGCAAGCCTTGTAACAAAGGAGCATATTGCTGTTGTTGAGTTGTAAAGTTTTTCGCAGGATTTGGCATATCTTTTTTGTTACACTCTCATTATATTCAATTAAAAAATTTTGTCAAGTCTTATCTAATTTTTGTTAATCCAATCAGGTTTGTATTTAACCTTATTACCTTTTCCTTCTTTTAAGAGGTAACCCTCTTCACTCATTCTTTCTAATATCTGCCTTGATCTTTCCCTAGTAAAACCGAAATTATCTGAAATATCTTGCAAAGAAGGAGGTCTTCCTTTTTTAAGAAGGAAGTCTGTATAAAACAAATAAACTTTTTTGTTTGTTTCTTGTTTTACTTCTTTTTTTGTAAATCCTTTTAGTTTCATATTTTCATTATTAACGTAACCCTATTATATCATGTGTGAAAATAGTGTCAAGTGATATGAAAAGCCACCTTTTTGGGCAAGGTGGCGGGCCCTTTCTAAATAACATAGTCAGTGGTAAATGTATCATGAGGTTCCTTTATGAGCATTGACCTTTCACAACCATCGCACTTGATAAGGTGGTCTCTGGACATTATCCGTTTTGCGTAGACCTTGCCACCACACTCATCGCACCTGTTGTGTATCAGCTCCCAGTCAGTGAACTTGTATCTATTAGTCTTCATCTTCCTCCCTTCTTTCGGCAATCCATAGAAGTAGTTTAAGTCCATAACCCAGGGCCATAAGGGAGACATAAATTATGAAGTGTTTCATAGCTCCCCCTATTCACGAATATGTATATCCCAATCATTGGCATACAACCGAATCCGAGGACTACCAACCTTTGATGGTGGCATACCCTTGTCTTGAGCATAACTTAAATCGTACCCAAGATAATGACCAGTAAGAAGGATATACTGTTTGCGGTAGGCAACTTGCTTGTTTCTCATATCGATTTCCTGTCTTTCAATGGCAACCGATGCCCTATCGTGAACGTGTGCGTGAGCAATAATATCTGCTCCGAAGTAGTGGCTGATATCGGTAGCCGCCTTAATCTTCGTGTAGATAAACTTTGAACCACTAGCACCATGTAATGAATACATTGTGTAGTTGTGTCCATTTACACGAAACAGATGCCAGCAAGCACTGTGCAGGAACGGTACTCCGAGCCAACCAGCCATGTTCTTGGCGACATTGATGCCAGATGTTTTGAAGATACGCATCTCATGGTTACCCGCGTGCAATCCGAGAAGAAGTCCAGCTTTCGCCAATGGCATAAGCATATCAATCATTTCTTCCATCTGTGCTTGTGGATTAAGGGTCTGGGTATAGATACTATCTCCAACAGAGCCAGTAATGCCACTCTCAATCATGTCGCCCATGCAGACCATGTAAGTCCTAGTTCTGAGGCAGTAGTTAAGCAAATCCTGTGCTTTTTCCCGAAGGAAGTTGGGGTGTCCGAGATGCGTATCTCCGAAGAGAACGATGTCTGCGTGATACCTGTCCTTTCGGGGTTTAAGATCGTGTCGGTTGATGTTTACCTTTCGTCCTTTTCTGAGGTTCTGTTTCATTTCGTCCCTCCTTTATCCCTTCCCTTAGTTCCTGAATTTCGCCCTTTGTGATAATTCTCTTCTTGTGCATTCGGGCATTCAGTTCCTTTAAGAAGAAGATTGTTTCGATTGGCGTTAGGTCACCAAAGAGGTAGTGCCAACTATCATGGAACTTCTCTGGCAACAAGACTGTGTTCTTGGACTTACGTATCCGAGAACGAGGTGTTACATGGTGTCGAGAGTAATTCATTCACCCCCCTTTCCCCAGTATGCGACAAACTTGTCGGTAATCCTTATGATTTCAGAAACCGATAAGGATTGAACCTTGGTTTGAGCCATTCTCTCAATAGCCGATTCGTCAAAACTGGGATACTTCGTGTGATAGTATTCGTGGTAAAGTGTCTCAATCAGCATAAGCCGAATGTTAATCTTTACCAGAGACTTTCTGGGGTTTATTGTTCCGTAGGTCTTCTTGGAAGTCCAACAGAACTCAAAGTCCCATTCACTATCAAACAAGAAAACCTCGAACTCATTCATGACATCACCCCCTAGACCAGATTGTCAGAAAAAAGGTCCTCAAGCTCTTTTGCGAGAGCAATTTGAGTTGCTTCATCTTTGGCAAGGAAGTTGACCGTCTTATTTTTCTGGTCAATTTCCACCTCGGTATCGTACTTTTCGGCAAGCATTTGAACCTTGAAGATAAACTCTTGTTCAGGGCTCAGCTTGTCTCCTCCTGAATACCACATAGCATACCTCCTACTTAAGGATTATACGGAAAACAAGTCCGCAGTGCTTGCAAAGAACCACAAGACGATTCATACCTGAATCAATGATCCTGTGAAAACCATCTTTGCCACAATGGATACACCTTGCATGACAATACATTTACATCACCTCCTTTCGTTGTTTAGTGTGCTTTCCCTCCTTTTGTGCAGGGGAAAATTTTGCAAAAAACCCCCGCACAGAAGCAGGCAAACAAAAAACCACCCGAAGTCAGGTGGTTTCTGAATTAAATAAAGATATTATACGTCTGTGTATCCTCATGTTTTTAATACTTTTTCTAATTATACATAAGAGAAAAATCGTGTCAAATCATTTATTGCTTAAATAACAATTCTTCCACGCCCAGTATCCTTGCTTCTGCCAAACTCTGTATGCTGCTTCTATATTTGATTCCGGATCATAAAGATTACTATATCCGTGAACACAAGCTACCTGAAAAAGTCCATAGCTTCCCTGACACCCCCTGTGCCACTCCGGGTTGTGCGCTCTTGGGTTTAGTGAACTTTCGCACTTCATAATGCGATACATCAAATCTGCGTTCCAAGTCTTTCCTGTAAGTAAGTGATAGTAATTATCTGTCTTAGTTCCCAATACCTGAGACTCCTGATAAGTAACCATAATTGGTGCTTTCAGGAACCCCTGCTCGTTAAATAATTCGCTTTCTTGTCGCTCAAATTCAACTTCTCCAAAGGTTTTGTCTATACCTGCGACATATCCCCCAGAAATGGCAATTCCTATGATAAGTGACGCTATGAGTTTTTGCATAATAAGGGGCTCGCCCTAGCCATTCGGTCATATATTCATTCGGTTTCAAAAATACTCGTAGTTATTTTTCGCTGTCCTTTTTCTCTACGTACTTTTCTATTAAGATGGTAACCACTGATAATGTAATCAGTGCAATTCCTGTTCTAGGATCTGTTCCTAAATAATTAAGGCCTCCGACTAGAAGTCCTGCTCCTATTATAATGAGAGGTGTCTCAACAAAGATCTCTATGTTTTCTTTTATGTATTTAACCATACTATTGTTTTATTAAAGTAATAGACCTTTTTATGACTGCCGCAATTTTTATAAAAACTCAATCTTATACCAATCATACCCATCACATTCTCCTGCATAACCTAGCAACCTAACTGCTTCTCCCTTTTTTGCTTTTCTTATAATATCTCCATGAAGTCCGGCCTCATCTCTTACATTCATTCCCCAGTAAGTATTTATTATAACCTCTAAGTTATCTTTTTCTACGCTTTCGGGAACTATATTAAACCAGCCATCAGCCATATAAAGCGCTTCCTTTTCCGGAGTAAGTGAAACATTAAAATGATCTAATAGTCTTTTTATTGGCTGAGTAACCATAATACTCTCACTTCCCGCAAATAATTGCTCTACAACTTTATTCAACTTATTAAATACAGCAGATGAGCTATCTCCAGCATCTCCTAATCTTGGTTCCGTAAAAGTCATGCCCTTATATTTCAACACACCATCATCACTATTTACACGAGCCTCCACATCTACATCTAACACCTTAGCTTTTGTATACCCGGTAGTTCTTCCTTCTTTCCAAACTATATCTCCGGGCCTTACATCTTCTCCAATTTTAGGAACATACTCTCTTTTAAGTGTTCTTCTGAGTAATTTCTTTTTGACCCAATTAAGCCCTGCATCCATTTCGTTTAACTTATCAATACTTCTTTCGTACCACTCATGGGTTTCCCCTACAGCATGCTCTTCCAATGATCCACCATCGAATCGTGAAGGTTGTAGTATAGGATCTCTCTTCTTGAGAATACCATCAAGTCTTTTCTGGCAATGATTGTTTACTAAAGAAAAGACCTTACCTTCTTTATAAACAGGTATCCCGGCCGTACAAGCGGTTAAATAAGCATTGCACATAGATATACCTGCCTTCATGGGCCTGTGTTTTTTCCTATATTCTCCTAAATGAGAGGGCATCTCTCCCACCTTCACATCAGTTTCCTTTCCATCAATATACTTGGGAATAAGATCCTTTTCATCTAAATCCTCCTCCTTTTCTTTTTTAGTGACCCAACAACGAATAGCAGTCTCACCCCTTCTTCTTTTTTGAAGGTTTTTTATTTTTTTAATAAGACTTCGGCTATCCTTAAATCCGTATCCTACAGCCCATACGTTTTTTTTGTCGATAAGATTGCTCATTAAATTATTGTATCAAATCCCTTGTAAAAATCAACATGTTGAATTTGCCAACACCTCTTTCACGATAAAAAGGAGTACACTAAAAAGCGTTCCTAATATAACAAGACCTCCTGTCATAAAACCTCTCCACACCTCAAGTCTTCTTGTTCTACCATTCAGGATATTGAGAGAGTTTTTTAACTCCACTAAATCTACTTGTCTCATATCTTTAATATCAGTAGAGAGCTTGTTCTCTGTTCTTTTGATATCGTCTCTTATATTTTGTATCTCGTTATTATTCATAAGCTCTATCTTCCCACCTAAATATATCGTCAAAATCAATTAAGATTGAATTTTCTATTTTTTCCCAAGAGTCAACCGAAATTGGGATTTTTGAATGGTAATACATCTTATATAACTCATCTTCAACTATTCTATTATGTTTTTCTATTGATTCAATAATAGACTCTGTGCTTTCACCCCTTTTTATAGCATTCGTATATCTTTTACCAAGCCGTGTTTTACTATCTCTATATCTGTCAGCCATATTCCTTTTATCATACTGACGAGAGACATCATAAGGTGTAAAACTGAGCGCCTTCATATAAAGATCCCACCCTTCCGGTTCATGAACCACATCTCTACCAAAATCAATTCCCTCTTCTTGCCACCTGAAGGCTGTTTGTATGTTTCTAAGTGCTATTGGCGAGAATCTTTCATACGCTCTTTCCAAATCACCTTCTTTATAAAGATCCATACCATACTTAATATCTCCCGCTAAACCGTATCCTGCACCAAGGGCCTGCCCCATGGGATCATAGGTTGGAGAAACAATATCTCCAACTCCAAGCAATTGAGAGGTAGACATATTAGCCCAAGAGAAGGCACCACCTATGAGGAAGTCTCCTATCCATTCATCTTCTTCATCAAATAAAGCATCGATATTCTCGGTAACATCTCTTTTCCATATCCAACCAATTAAAGCATTTAATATCGCATAAAAAGGAAGTCCTCTTATTCCACCTATTGTTATCATTGAGGAAATTCCATAAAACTTCTGAGCACTAGTTCCGGTGGTCATCATTCTCATAAAATAATCTAAGTAATTCAGAGAGAAAGACCTGAAAACAAACATAGTTCTTAGGGGGCCCTTCATCTCTCCAACCTTAGTTAATCCAAAAGGTATATTGTGCTTACCATAAGGGAATTGAGTATTGTAATTCATCTCTTTCATAAACTCATATATCTTATTCTTATCTTTCATTTTGTACTGATTAACTGCTATGTCATAAGCTGTTGCCATTGCATGACTTCTATTTATGGTTTCTGTAGCTACACCAAAAGCTCCTATAACATTTTGAAGTGCTTCCATTTTTGGGTTTCTAACACCAAGCATCTGTTCTTGAAATTGTCCAGAAATCGCTCTCTCCATTACAGCTCTATCCATAAGCTCATAAAATAGGGGATCTCCCTGCCTCCTTTTTCCTTGTAAGAAATTCTGTATGGACTTAGGAGCTATTTTAATAAAGTCGTTTCCTGCTTTCCTTGATAAGAAATAATCTATAGACAATCCGTATCCCCTGCCCCAATGTTTGGGGGTTTGACTGATGCTGGCATGCTTACCAACCTCTCCTAATGTTGTCATTACAGGTTGTAGAGCGTTTTGGAAAAAGTATGATACTTTCCATCCGAGATACCACCAATAAATACCTTTTCTTAGGGTAACCCAACTATCATTCCCTGCTTGATTGAAGTAGTGCTCAAACCATTTTTCAGCCCTAGCTACTGCCTCTGAGGAAACTTTTCCATCTTTCTCTGCTTGATACATCTTCTCACGTGCTTTCTCACAGTGATATTTAGCTTTTGCTCTCGCATGAGCCCTTGAAACATCATCTATAATATCAAGTAAAGAGTGTTCAAAGTTCTCAAAAGTATAATCCAATCCGGGAACATTTTTTCTTTTTGCAATTCTTTTTTTCCAACCCTCCGTTGTTTTCTTTTCAATCTGTTTGACAATTTTTTGTATCTCAGGATCAGTTCTATCAACACCAGAATTATCTATTATCTTTTGAAGCTCCCACCAAGATGCTTGCTTTGTCATTGATCTCTGCATTTCTTTTGGCAAGTCTTTCCACTCTTTTACAACTATCCTGTCATACGCTTTCATATCCTTTAAGTGTTGCGCAAAATCTGCAGCATTTGGGGCATCTTGTGCAATAAGAGGTTGTTTTGCGTAGTGAAAGTGATCATAAGCAATTGTTTCATAAGTTCCGGTCTTTGCATTATAATCCTTTCCTGCAAAAACAATCCACTTTCCACTTCTTGTTTTAGGAAAATATCCTGTAAGCTCTTTGATTTGATTTTGAATATGTCGATCAATATCCTTTTTTTTCTGCGCTGTCATATCATAATAACCCGTCTCAAATTTCCTTGTCTCTATCATTTTATCTCTCACCTCATCCAAAACTTCTCTCACTCGCTTGTAGTAAGCCCTCTCCTGACTATCCATTCCAAACACTGTTTCAAGTTGCTGGTCAGTATAAACTTCTTCCATGTCAGTTCCTTGATACAAAACATAAGCAAGTTTTCTTTTTGAGGCTTCCGGTAGCTTTCTTATCTTACGTATACCTGATTTTTCGAGCCACTCTACTTTTGTTTTGTGATCTTCGTTTACTCCATAATCCTGAACGGGTTTATACATATCTCTAAAATGCGGATTTCTCATTGATTCTCCGTAAGGCATACCTAATATATTCAAGTATTTATCCGGAAGTTTTTTGAGAGAATTCCTGTAATTCTGTATCCATTCAACAGTATCATCGTGTTTCATTAGCTTATTAGCTTGCTGTAATCCTCTTAAATAATTATCAATACCTTTCCTTGCTTTTTTTGCAGGAGGAAGGTTGAGTATTTCAGTATCTTCAGCTGGAATCTTATACTTACTCCTTACACTTTGGAGCTCATTCATATAAGTCATTTCCATCGCCTCGGTAAATTTGGGAGCTATGGCAACGGTTGTATCGTAATCATTTAAGTAAGCTAAGAACCAATTAGCAAACATCTCTTCTCTTTCGGTTCTTCTATCCCAGTTTTTTGTGTATTTAATTAGATTTTCTATCTCTTTTATAAATTCCCCATCCTTAAAGCTCTCTATTCTATCTATAACCTCCTGCTTTTTCTTATCAGTCCAAGGCATATTATTCACATTCTCGCGCATCTTATCATATCTCTTTGAGATCCTTTGCTTCATACTTCTGGGCTTTTTTAAGTCTCCAAGATTTTGTATAACCACATAATCAAAAACATGGCCCACTTCGTGTCCTAGCGTTGCTAAGCTCCAAGTCTCTTTAAGAGTTATACCATAATTAAGTTTGTTATATTTATCCCACCAAAAAGTTCCCAGCAAATCTTTTTTGTGAGGCTTATAGGAAATCTCACTTACTCCCAAGTCAAATGCTATATCCCTTAAAACAGTAAACCATCTCTTTTTATTTGTCTTTATATTAAGATCCGTTGTCCATTGACGAGACAACATTCCCACTTCACTTTCTTTTGTTACTGGTGGATCTATTACTGGATCTTGACTGGTTTCATCTATTTGAAACTCAGGCTCTCTAAGAAAAGAAGGTAGTTCAGGGTCTCCCTCTATCATATTATAAAACGCCTTTGCTTCTTCTTTGTGTCTAAAGTGTAGTTTTCCTAATTGTACATTGATGTTTGCTTCTTCTCCCTCAACCGCCCTCTTATGAATTAAACTATGAACTAAAACCTCACTTTCTGCTCCACCTATAAATATCTTCACCTCATCTGGGCTTACCCTAAACTCAGTAAGTTTTGGCTTTGTTTTACTTTGGGATAGCACTGCCTCAGCAAACTTATCGGCAAATTTTTTATCATAAGTAGCACTAACTAGACGATCAACATCAGTAACTTCCCCTACCCTATAAAGGGTAATCATCCCATCTTTTTCAGTAATTTGCTTAACTTGCTCTTGAGTCCGTTGTTTAACTTTTTTATCTTCTGCTAATTCCTTCAAATCTCTGAGAGCTGCATTTTCTGGTTGAATATCTCCCTCATAACTAGTTCCCATTGATTGATAAAATTCTACATTTGTTTTAACTTTTTCTAAAGCATTGGGAATATCCTTAGGCGCTACCACATCTTCTTTTTTTCTAAATAGATCGTAAGCAAACTGTTCACCTGTTTTGCCTTGATTTATGTAGCTCTCTACAGAATCTCTGGCCTCTTTTCCAAAACTACTCTCAACCGCACCTATTCTCTCCTTTAAGCTGTCTTTTTGATTATACCAAATACGAACAGCTTCTTTTTGCGTTTTATCTAACTTATTCCAATCTACATTCCTTTTTCTTAATTCATGTATGTGAGGAAACCTCTTTTTTATGGATTGTTTTTTTCTAACATCAAAGTCACTTGTTCCAATATCTTCCGGAGGCCCTAATTGATGCCTGGGCATTTCATCTCCCATCTCTTGTATTTCACTTGGTCGTGTATCTAATGGTCCCTTGTCTGGAACAATAAGTCTCTTATTGCCCTTACTTCTTTCAATCAATTCATCAACCAACTGACTTGGTGTTATTCCTAACTCATCGGCAATCTCATCTATTGCAGTACCCTTATCCTTAGAAAATATACGCATATAATCACCTTTGCGCATAGCTTCTCTTACCTCTGTTTCAAATCCGGTCGTAGGAACCTTTATTTTTCTTTTTCCTTTATATATCTCATCTATAGCATCAGGTATATTGTCTGAATCAGGAGGCAATCCTAATTCTTCAGGTTTCGTTTTTATACTATCCGCAGGTGCGTATCTCTGATCTCTATCAATTAAATTCTTTCTTTCTAAAATATCTACAGCTTTATCTACATCAGTACGACTATATCCTTCCCCCTCTACTGCTTCATGTATATCATTCAAATTGGTCCATTGTCCCGGCTGAGCAATTTCATAAACTATTCTATCCGCTAAATAATCAGGACTTGTTGGTACATCTTCTGGTCTTAGTTTTGTAACAACATCATGAGCTAATTTAGGTTTGTTTACCATTATAGCAGAAAGTTCTGCAGCTTCTACCAGAGTTGGTTCTTTCTTTAGAGCTAATTCTTTCAATCTTTCTCTAACATAACCCTCATCTTGACGAAGAACCTCCATCATTTGCTCATCATAAATCATCAAAGAATCATATTTATTCACATCCAATCTTGCATCATCTACTCTTTCCTGAAGGAAGTTAATCAATTGCTGTTGTTCTGCAGAAGGATCCTCTATTTCTCTTAACCTACCAAGAAGATTATCTTCCACCTCACCTCTTCTTGTGGTTCTATTTAGCTCCATGGCTTGATCTGTTGCATCCAAAAAATCATCAGTCGCTCTTATTATATCGTTAGGAGTTATTTGTTTCTTTGATCTTGCAGCACCACCCAATGCACCAAAACCGAATCCCATCAAAGCACCTCCAGCCATGGCGTTTTTAACCCTGCTCCACCCCTCTTCACTTCTAAGTATCTCAGAGGCGGAAATATCTTTCCCTTGAGCAACTTGTTCTCCCATTATAGTAAATATCTCTGCTATACCCTCAGCCACACCCTCTGATGGAGCACCAACCATAATACCTTCTGCTGCAACTCTTATTTTACTTTTCATTGCTGCTTTACCAAATGCTCCTAAAGTATAAGATGCTATCATGGCAGGAAAGACTATACTAACTGCTGCAGCCGGAGCTCCATATCTTAGTGCCGCAGATGTGGCATCATCTATCTCAGCCCCTTGTCTAACAGCTTCCTCAAATATAGTTCCTGCATAAGAGGCATAGCCTACTGAAAATGTGCCCATAGTAGATCCAGAAATAGTTCCAAGTTGTTGAGAGGTAAGACCTCCTAATTTAGGAGTTTTTGCGGCCAACTTTCCTACTCCTGAAGTTGCGACTCTAGCGCCTATTTTAGATTTACCAATAGCGGATCCCGCAACTCCACCAGCAGCACCTCCAATATATCCACCAATCATTATACTTCCAACTATTGGAACCATTTCTATCGAAGTAGAACCAACCCACCTTCCAAAGTCACTAAATGTATCTATATCCTCTATCTTCTCCACATCTTTTTGAAACTCTCTAGCTATCTCTCTCCTTTCCTCCGCTCTATCCAATAAATCATAAGTCCCTTCCTCTGAAAAAGAGAAAAAAGGCAGTCTATCCGAGAAAGCTCTGGTAACTGCTCGTGTAGATAAAATCTCTGCTGCTGTATTGTGATATGTTCTTTTTGAAGAATCTCTCAAGGTTTCCCATACACCTTTTTTGGGTTCTACGTCAATCTTTTCCCTTCTTCCCACCCTGTCCAATTCAACCACTGTTTCTTTTGGTTTTTCTTCAGTAAATAATCTTTCTCCCATATCATAAATATCAGCCATAAAACCTCTCACTCTATCAGGAATACCTTTTGTTTCTTTAATTGTAGCTTTTCTAACCTCCTCATGGAGATCACTATCTTGTTGGATCATCTGTTGATGTCTCTTTAGTAAATTAGAAGAACCTCCAGTTTCTGCCGGAGATCTTATTTGAGTTCCAACACCAGTATCTTCACGATACTTTTGTCCTGTTTCATCAGGAATACTAGGATCTCTTCTGATTTCCTGAAGTTCTTTTTTGTGTCTATCTAAAAGACTCATATTATCTGTTAATGTGAGGAATAAAATTGTGTTACAGACATGGGAACATCTATTCCTGTGCGCCTCATTTCCCGAAGAATGTCTTGTGTGTCAACTCTATCATAATACGCATCCAGTTCACCTAAAAATCTCTGTATTAACTCAACCCTTTCTTGTTCTGGCATTTTATTCAACTCATCTTTCATTCCCTCAACCCAATCAGTTCTAAAATGAGTTAATTGCTGACTTTTTGTATTCAAGTCCAGATCGCTGGCCGTCTCAAGTAATTCTGTTTCTGTCCGTGCTGCAGATAATCCTGTAGGGTTTTTTTCTACACGGAAAGTCCCATCAGTGGGGTTTCTTAATATAGAAGAGATTTCTGTTTGATCCTGAGAGACTATGCTTTGTATGTGCTCTTCTTGAGGACGCATATTATTTAACAAAGTTTCAGTAAATCCGGCTGGTAATCCTGCCTGAACTTCTTGTTTTGCTAATTTAGCTTTCTGCTCAGAAGACAAGTTGTTAATAGACTGCATAGCACCTCTTTGAATTGCATTGCTCATTGCATCAGTAGCTACTTGCCAATTCGCAAGAGCGGTTTGTTGTCTTACGGACTCTAACTCTGTTTCTGTTCTAGCTAAATTAAGAGCATTTTGAAAATCCTGCATCTTAGTATCAATAAGCATACCTGTAAGATTGAATGCTTTATTAAATCTCATTTCATAATCTTGCCTTGCCATTTCATATTGTTGAGCCTCAAGATCCATCATCATATTTATAGTCTCGTATTTCTGATTCAACTCACTAACAGCAACTTCTTTTCTTTGCTCTAAAAATCCTATCTCTCTTTCCATTTCCCTAGACATTTCTCCAGTCCTGCCCCTCATCTGCTCTAAGGTAACAGGTCTTCCTTCTTCACGCGCAAATTGCTCCTCCCATCTTTGTTGAGCCTCCACTATCTCCCTATCATACTCTGCTATTTGTTGCTCTATAGGTTCTACCTGATATTTGCTCCTTAATCTTTCCATCTCCCCACTTAAATCAGGAACTTCCGGAGTTTCTCCTATTTTATCTCTCATCCAATCAATATCTTCTCTTACATCGGGGACATCCGGAAGATCTACTCCCTCTACTTGATAACCATCTAGTGCTTCTTGTAAATAGGAAAGATCGGGCCCTTTTTGTAGTTCCTCATCGTCTCTCGGAGTTCTCCCTCCGGCAAATGTATGTTCTTCGTGTTGAGCATCATATGTTTTAGCTCTAGCTGAGTCAAGAAGACTATGAAATGCGTCTCTAGCATCTCTAGCATACTTCTGAGCCTGCATACCTTCTGCTATCCACTTTTCATGCTGCGCCTCTTTTTCTCTTTCCTGACTTTTATGCTGACCGACTCCCCAAAGTCCCGCAATAGTGTGACCTAGCCAAGGAGCAGCTTTAGCTGCTTTAACACCTGCCCCATATAGTATTGCTGGTACAGCCATATCATTTATCTTTGTTTAATAGACCTTTAAGACTTTTTATCACCGCGTTGGCTTCGACTATTTGTTTTCCAAGTTCTTGAGATTGCTGGTTTAATTCTTGAATCTGTCTGCTTACTTGCTGAAAACTTTCTACCAACTTTTCTTTCTCCCTCTCTTTATCTTTTATATCTTTTTGTATTTGATCTTTTAAGTCCATGGTTTTATTGTATTACTTATTTATAATTTTATCAACCCTTTTTTCCTCAATTATGCTAAAGATAAAAGATATTTTAAGTAAGTTCTTCATCTTTTTGTTTTTTTATCTTTTTTTCTTTTGCCAACCTGGTATATTCTAAAGCATTAACATTTTCAGGTGTATAAAACTTATCCTTTCCAAAAAAGTATTTAAGCTCTCCACTTTCATCTACTAAGGCCATCCCATCTTCTTCTATATCCATATTGTAAGACTCAGTTAAAACCCAATCATTGTCAAAATCTATATCTCCTGTGTGTACCTCTACAGCATAAACATCAGACCATCTTACGTTTGAGGCTCCCAACCTTGTGCTGTTATCACTAAAAGGGACATAGTTTTGGGCGGTTCTCAGACCATCATTAAGAAATTTAAGATGAGTAGATTGTCCATCTATTTTCATACTATTATAATCTTGTATTAGAAAATCACCTCTTGCGAATAAATCACCATACGAGTTTACCGTAGCCAAATTTTGAGATTGATCATGGTTTTTTATAAAAAACGTGTTATCAGTTCCGGTCGTAACCCAAAACTCATCTTGAGATGTAATAGAAATGCTTCCATAGCTATTTGTGGTTCCACTTGAATTTATTAAAACACTTTTATTATTGTCTAAGGACAGATCTCCATCATCTAAAGCAACACCGGTTCCAACTGTAGTTCCTCTTAGTGTTCCCCTGAGCGAGCCACCAGCATAAAATTTCAACTCATCCCCAGAACTAAGTTCAATTCTATCGTCTCCTCCATCTGTTGAAATTACATCTATTCCTTTAAGGGTTCCAGTGAAAATATCATCAGCACTCAACGAATCTATATGTGCTTCATCTATTATTGCATTACCTATCATCGCTTTATCTGAAATATAGGCCACTTTAGTATCCAGCATATCATTCCTTAAATAACCACCCTCGACTATTGTTTCGCCAAGTTTCGCTCTTTTTACTTCATCTTCTTTTGCCATAGCTCCTGAATCTGTAAGCCAAGCTACATTTTGAGGGTTATCAGCAGTAACGTCTGCATCTGTAGCACCTACCGATAGTTTTCCGTCAATATGTGCGTCTCCAATTTTTACATTGTCTATTTTAGCGAAATCTATATTGGCTATCTGAGCATCTACTATCTGACTTGTAATCTTTTCTGCGTCCAAGCTCTCTATATGAGCATTTTCAACCACTATATTCTGAATATAACTCCAATCTACCTCAGAGCCTGTTCCTGCTATAATTTGCCCAGTTATAAGAGCATTTGAAGCTATTAAGTTTCCATCTAAATCTACAGAGAAAGGAGCTTGATCAAAATACTGATTACCGATCCACAATCCATCAGAATCAAAGTTTAAGGAATTATCTCCCCTTCCGGCACTAATCCTCTCTAAGTTTTCAAACTGAAGTTGCCCGAAAGTATCAATATCTCTTCCTTTAAGTGGTTTTATTGATATATTTATAAATGGATTAGCCATGTTGTACGGGTTCAATTATCAACTCTTCTAAAGTCGGAGCATTATCCCCATCTGGAATAAGCTCAACCTTTATTTGAAAAACTCCTATTGGTTCAGAAAGACTAGCATCAATTATCTTTCTTATGGTATCAACTATAGTATCATACTCCTGAAACCCTTCATAATTAACATTTCTATAGAGTTTTATTTCAGTATTTTCCGGCAACTCCACATAAGCGGCAATTATTCTTTGAATGTTTATAAGCTCCATTCTTCCCGGATTTATCACCCTTGTCTCTAAAACTCCTGTTGCCTTGTTTTCCCAATCTGTTACATCTATCCCATATTGGTTCCCCTTCTTCCAAGAGACAATCAGAGTTCCCCCTATTAGTTCCATGGCACCTATCTCTACCTTCTCTTCAGTATCTCCAAAGGATAGTTTGTGTTCTAAATTCAAAACGTGATCATAGTTTCTATTATGAGAACCTAGACTATATACTCCAACCTCTGCTCCCCTCCCCTCTTGATCGGAAATAGCAAATAAAGGAAGTCCCTGCCTATTAGCTACAGCATTAGGAAATATAGTTGACTTTTTGTCAATAGAATACTCTCCGGGAATTTTTTTATAATCCTCAAGGTCTTGCCCATTATAGAAATATATATTCCCAGCCACCCCGGCACTTGCAAGTATCACGTTGTCTGTTTGTAAAAAAGCATTTATTCCTACCTCGGGAATGTCGTCATAACTTGAGAATGTCTTACTAAAAGTGTTCCATTGAAAAATCTTCGTATCATGGATGTAATCATCGACATAGGTTCCAATTAGAAGGGCAGTTCCTATTTTACCCAAAGATTTAATCCTATAAGGATCTTGTAGTCCTTTATATAAAGCTGAATCGGACCAAGTATGGTTTTCATCTACTGAGGCAATCCTTCTCCCATCACCTATCCATAGAATTAAATTGAGAACCTTCATCGGATGAAACTTCGGATCCTGCTCTGTAAATGTTTGCCAATTATCATTCGGAGATGTCCAACTGGAAGCATTGCTTACTTCTATCCTTCCTAAGTTATTCTGAGTAGCATAATAAATATATCCATTGTACTCTATAGAGTTCATTACTCCATCACCTACTGTTCCCACATGAGTCCAAGTTCCACTAGAATCTCTTTTCCACACCTTTCCATTATTCGAGCCAAAAGCATAAACATTCTCATCTGAAGAAACTACAATTGTTTTTATGAAATCATCAGGAGTAAATTCTTGTTTAAGCGCTTGGTTGGGTTTAACAATTCCGGGAGTAGAGTGTATATCACAATTAACCATCCGGGCCATAGAACCCTCAGCTCCAAGCCACTTAGAGTCTGCTACTCCTCCTAAATTAAAGTTTTTTAATATAATTGGATCTGTCATAAATCTTTTTGATTAGTTTTATTCCACTCAGCATCATCTTGTTTATCTTGTCTCCATTCAGCATCGTCTTGTTTATCTTGTCTCCATCCAAGAAAGCGAGCAAACGCACTCTCTTTTAAGTTAAGTCTCTCTTTAATTTTCGCTATGCGTTGTCTTAAAGTTGAAACTCTTTCACTGAATTGTATTGTATCTTTAACTATTGCAAATATAACAATTGATGCAAAAGCTACACCTTCTTTAAGTGATAGTAATTCTTTTGCCTTTGCCACTCTAGACCTTATACTCTTTGTAAAATCTGATAAAGAAAATGAGTCAGAGACAGAAGCCTTTCTTTGTCTTAGAGCTTGAATAGTATCACTAAATCCTATTGAGTCGGAAACCTTTGCAATAATATACTTTGTAGTGGAAACTAAATCAGTTAGTCCAATAGAATCAGAAACCTTTGATATACGTTGTCTTAGTGCCTTAACTTTTTCTGATAAATCCAAGCTATCCTTAACTTGAGCTATTCTTTGCCTTGTAGCAGAAACTTCGTCACTAAAAGATATACTATCTATACCAACGACAGCGTGATGTATAATTATATTCAGCTTTTCTGAGAGCGAAAGGTTTTCAGATACTGCTATTTTCCTGTGTCTAGTTACGGATACTTTTTCTGTAAAATTGAGACTTTCTACTGCCTCTATGAGAATTTCCGGAGTAAGATCAAAAAGCAAACTGTCACCAGTAGGAACCATGTATTCCTCTAGCTCAAATGTTAGATTGTTTGCTTTTGGGATAATATACTCCATATTATTCTAAATTAGTCGGATCAATATCCCACAAACTGGGCGCGTTCCATTTATATCCCTCAGTATCAGTGTATCTTACCTTCACGTGATATTTATCGTTTGCGAGATTCTCGTCATCGAAAGAATACTCAAACTCTCCATTTGCATCTGTGATGATGCTTGCAACATAAGTCTCCTTATTCTGATTGGTTATCTCAACTATAGCGTCTTGAACATTCCCATCACTATCTATAACTTTCCCGGCAATTTTACCATATTTCGTGTTGAATGTTTTCACATCTCCTTCGTAGGTGTCTGTTCCCACATCAAGCATTGCCTTAAAATCGTAATCTTGTCCCATTTCAAGTCCCGTAATCTCTTTAGAGAACACTCCTGTTTCAGTTGATTTAGGGGTTTCTGTCCAATCTAGATCACCCGGTTTTTTATAGTGGAAGTAGGCATCTCCCTCTTCTTCAGTCTCTCCGTTTAGAGTTGCTTTGTCAATTTCTCTATTAGTGGCTTCTTTGGTTGTTACCGGGTCAGTAAGCTCTAATTCGTTCTCACTATGATCAGTGGTTGAGAATTGAACCTTTCCATTAACATCAGCAGTCAGCTTTTCCTTAAATTGGCGTTGTCCATCAATTATCTCGTAAAGAATCTTTACTAATCCTTCCTTGCCCACATCAACTTCGTAGTTAACGGTAACACCGGCCTCGGTTACTTCCTCTACCCATTGAAGATAGATGTTTTCTGGATAAGTATCATATCGTGAGAATGTGTAATAACTATATTCAGTTCCTGCAGTATTTGAGACGGTAATATCAACTCTGTCCAGAGTCTCCCCTGTCTGCAGTCTATAGGTTATATCCTCTAATGGCTTGAAGTCGGTTTCTTCGTTATCTACATCCAGATTTACTCCTCCAACCTGAAGTATTCGATAATATGAGCATATAGGGCTTGTCATTCCGATTCTACCTGTAGTAAATATCTCATTCAATCCAAGCTGTGTTGGGTATATCTCCATTGCATCCGTTTCACCATCTCTTATAGGTCTTCCGTCATGATCCCATGTATCTTGGAAAATAGTATTAAGATTAGTTCCATCATAAACAAGAATTACATTAAATCCTTTATCATATTCACCGTCGTGGAAAAATCCTGCTCCAACTATTTCATGTCCAAAGTCGTTATTGGAGTCTCTATAAAGTATTGAGAGAACGGTTGAGTGCCCCTGTGCCGGATATTCAACTCTATCTAAGAGAGTCATTGCTGGAGTTCCTGTGTCGTACTCCCAGAGTCTTACCTCTGCAATATCCGATAAGTTGTCATACTCGTAATAATTACCACCTGTGATTATGTTATCGTTTCCGTCTCCTGTAACGTCAGCAATATCCATTCCGAATATCTCCGTAAGGTCTTCACTTTCGTAATAATAGTGCTGGAATTCTCTACTTAGTGTGCTTGTTCCTGAGTCGTAGTCATAAACAATGATAGTTGCATATAGAATCCAGTGGTCATGCTCGTTGTATAGCCCCGATTTAGTAGTACCTGTGGATACAATTTTGTCTCCTGTTCCAAAATCTCCAACTCCAAGAGAGAAGATTCTATCTCTGTCATTATTGTTAATTTCTTCCACTAATCCAGTATCAGCGCTGTCTATGAAGTTTATGTTGTTGTTTGAATCTACATTGTAAATCCTCACCTCTGAGCTGGCAGCATCACTTCCCTCTCCATTCATTCCACCAACTATTAAATCAAGACCGCTGTGCTCTGTTATATTCGCAGTATTCATTGCAAAAAACTCGGATCTAACTGTTCCGGGGTTCCATGTAAGAGTATTAAGCTCTGTAAGAGTTCCGTCGTAAGAATAGATTGCTATAAATCCTGAAGCATAATCATTTCCAGTTTCAAATGTATATCCGACTGCTACTATCTCATTATTTCCATCTCCATTTATATCTACTATCTCAACTCCGTAAAAGCCACTCTGGTCTCCATAAGGTGTTCTTTCGAGGAATTCTTTCTCATCATTGTCATCAATAACTACAATGGTCGAATGCCACTTGTGAAAACCTCCCTCTACTTCTTCTTTAGCTTTACCAGCAATTACTCTCTTTCTTGCTCCATTGAGCGTTCCTATTGCTGTTGAAGAACCGTGTACTCCCGTTTCACTTTCATCAGGGTCAGTAAAGAAGTCATCAGATGTGATCGGAATCATTGACTTTTCTTTAACCGCCATCGCTTCTTTCTCAACCGTTACTGGAGTATATTCACTTCCTTCGTTGTTATAATAAGCAGTATATTTAGTTCCTACTTGAGCTAAGAGTCTTATCTTTACTGTAGTTGTTCCGCCTTCGGTAGTTCTCTCTGCTTCTTCATAGTCTACTTGGACTCCTTCCTCGTCGTATATTCTGAGACGGTTTCCGTCTATATTTTCTTCGTCTATGTTCAGAGTAACTCCTACCAGTTCTTCTCTGGGCTCATTAAATTGGTCTACTGTGTAAAAGTCTCTCCTGTATTCAAACTCGGCATCCATCCATCTAAGGAAAATATGTTTAAGCCTTATTACATTATAAGTTAAATCATCGGCTGAAATCTGTACCTCATAATCCCCTCTATCCCAATCATTCTTTGAGAAAGTATAGTTATATTCGTAATTATCAGTTTCACTTGTAAGAGTTTCATTCACTATCTCGTTCTGTTCTGGATCCCAAATCTTGAGAGTAACCGTCATATCCTTATTTTCAGGATGGGTTATGGTTGATTTGATTTTAACTACATCTCCGAAGTCAGCTATCTTTATTGGTGAGCCAGCTCTTTCAAACTCTATTGGAGACACATCCGGAGCAGGTACGCTTACTTCAAAAGTTCCACTCTTTTCATCTTGGTCTGCACCAGTATCGATACTTTCCCACTTATATTCCCAAGTTCCTTCCCTGTCTAATTCTTCGGGAATGCTATAAGTATACTTATAAGTTCTGCTATTCGTGGTTTCAGTTTCGTGAGTTACAACTTGATGAAGAACTTCGGCACCTGTCGGGTCCCAAAGAGTGAGTTTTGTCTCATCAATATCTGTTGGAGTATCGTGAAGAACCTCACATTCTATATCTATATCCTTTCCTGCCTCCCCTTCTTCGGGAGTTGTAGAAAGGTTGGTAACAATAGGAGCATCTCCAACTACATTGAATGTATGCGTATCACTTCCTACTCCGCTAATTTCAGATTCCATTGTCCATACTCCTCCTTCATCCTTATCGTCAGGAATGTCAAAGGGCATTGTTATCCTCCACATATCTCCAATATCTTCGATTGTGCTTCCGGGATATCCTACTGTAAAGAATCTGTAATAGGTTTCACTTGCATCAGTCATTATTCCCACTCTTCCTGCTGTCATTATATATTGAAGCTCATATTCTAAAAGTTCACTTCCATCAAACACCAATTTAGCGGTATTGCCATCAATTGATCCTCTAAACTCATTCCATCCTCCAGTTGAAAATGGTCGTGATGTTTCGTGAAAATGTCTTGTTCCCTCGTGTATTTCTTCAATTCCGACAACTGAATAAGTGTGAGAAGCGTAAAATGCTACATAGTTATTGCTATCCTGATAACGCATTATAATCCTTGTGGTATGCTCTGGAGCTTCTGCTACATAAAAATCTAAGGCGGCTGATAGTTCCGCTTTATCGCTTACTACTGTTGATTTTATGAGAGCGGTTTGATGATAGGCCGGAGAGTATCCAAACTCCAATCTTTCGTTTGTCTCATTTACACTATAGTCAGTTCCTAAATCCCAATCATCGCCAGTGCTTGTTTCGCTTATAAAGTCATCTCTGTACTCTTGTGGTCTTTCACTTGATATTCTATCAACTGCATCTGGGTCGGTTAGGGTAACGGTTAAGTCATCAGTGTTATAGTCTTTTGTTATTTCTGTAATCAGATTGACTGTTTCTCCAGGGTCGTATCTATCTTTATCTGTTGTTACTGTTGGCGCTGCGTCCTCCACACTATACTCCAGCGTACTTAATCGTGGAGTTTCCGCTGTATCAGTTGTGCTTAGTTCTTGTCTTACCCATAGGTATTTTCCTGTAAGGTCTTGGTCTGTTGATATGCTGTCTATTGATGTGTCATTTACTTCTTCTTGGTATCCTTCTGTTGTTGTTTCTATACTACCTGCTGTCCAGAAAGTAGAGTTAGAGGATTGGTTGTTGTAGATGGTTAAAATCTCATCGCCTGTTAAAGCTGTACTCAAAGCACCTGTTTCGTCTTGAAATTGCCCCTCTAATTGCCTGTGAGTGGAAGCCCAAGACAGACCGCCCATATACCAAGAACCCGAAGCGGAAGAAGTCCCTAAAGACTCGTCTGTTTCTGAATCAACTTCAACACCATCTAAATAAGTAACCATAGAGTTACCATCTCTTTTCATAACAAAATGGTGCCAAGTATCATCATCATACGGCGATGCATAATAAGAAAGCGTTACACCATTTGTAATTCTTGATATTATACGTCTGCGGTCTGACAATAAATCTAAGTATAAGGCAGACGTATAAGAACCCGAACCATGTGATAAGAAGCTAGGTTGGTTTTCAGACGACTTCACTACATCACTTGTCCACTTAAACCAAGTAGACATTGTAAAATCAGCTTGGACTAATGAGGGGCCTGAAAAACTAATCAGGCTGTAATCCCACTCTTGGTGTTTTCCTACAATACCATCTAATGTTTGAGAAGGATTGTTAGCAGACGTTTTTGTTCCATTTCTGTTGTTACTTGTTTCATCTTTAACCGTTGAGGTGGTTAGGTCTGCCATTGTAAAATAAAACTCTTGGTCAGAACTAAACACATTCTCCATTCCTAATGCGTGGTCGTCTGCATAATCGTCTTGTCCTGAACCAAAGTAAATATAGTATTCTGTATCTGCACTTGTAGAAATATCGTCTGCTCTGAAATATACTAATCCCTTTTTATTAGTAGTATCTACTTCTCTTACTCCTCTTGGAAGTTCTGTGCCGTCTGATTCAGTAACCCTAATATCTCCACCATCTGATTTTACTGTTGTCCAGAAGTCGTTATATCCAGCAGCTGATAAATGCTCTCCTAAATCAAATATCATTGCGTAAGGATAACTCGCAGCTACTTTTGTATTGTCAGAAGTTATCTTTATTCTGTGTGTTCCTAATTTACTCGGCTCTACCGTATCACTATCACTTACAGCAGTGTAGATTTTGATGTCTGTATCTGTTGGCTCTGTGCTTGTCCATTTTATATTACTAGACTTTACTTTTTTAATGCTGTCTAAAGATATTGGAGATGATGTTCTGTATCCTGAAGTATTATAAACACCAGCACTTTCTTCTGTGAGTTCCAAGTGATAGGTTCCATCTAGAATATCCTCAACATTTGAATAATCAAATGCATCAGGTATCCATTTTTGTTCGCTATTATCTTGTGGTTCGTTGCGTTCTGCCATTAAAGTTTACAATAAATCATTATAAGTAAGACGATAACTACTATACAGAAGGGGATTTTCTTAAGATGCTACTACTTCGTATTCCCCGGTCAGTACTTCGTCCGCATCAACCTCCTTGGTTCCTGTCAGCTTTCTTCCTCCCATCGTTCCTGCACTGGCATCGTTGAAGAAACCTATCTCCTCAACGGTTCTTGTAGCGGTAGCCGTCCAAGAATGTACAAGTTTTAAGGTATCATCATCAACAGTATCTGTCTCCGATGTTACAGTAGCTTCCGCTCTTGCAAGACCGCCATCACTAATCTCAGTTACGAGAGCAGTTTGAGTTGCGTCTTCAGCTGTAGTGCCGGATCCAACTGCCAAGTACTGAAATCTAGTACCTCCCAAATTTTGTCCGCTAAGTTTAATAAATTCAGCGAGACCGGTATTGGTGATTACGTTTTCCATCCAGCCTGTGGACCACTTCAGTGATCCGTCTTTTTTGTGGCAAGTTAATTTTACTCTACCACTTATACCAACTTTTCCTTTTGCTTTAGTCATGGTTTTAACTTTTTAACTAATAATTTGAGCCATCATCCTTTGGGACAGAGGCTATTATCGACCTGTCCAAATTCAATCCTCTTATCGACCTAAGAGCTTTTTGCAAGTCCATTTCAAACATTTGCTCTTGCTCTGTTAGAGGAATTGGCCTTGGCCTCGAAGACTTATAAAGTATCGAAGTCCTTCTTCCTATCAATTCATGAAACTGTCTTGGGAAACTTCTTTGCTTTTTATCCTTCCACTCAGCCATATCATCATCTGTAAACTCTTCCATTTTAGGGGGGTATACCATGTGCCAAAGAACAAGTCCTTCTTCAACATCTTCTATCGGAGCGCCTGAGAGTATCCATAAAGCTGACCTGTAAACATCAAATCTTGATTTTTTCCCGCTAAAATTTGCCTGTATTGACTCTTCATCCATATTACCGTCATATCCATCATTCAAATCAATCTCATCCAGTCTTTCCCAGTTTTCCCCATCTATCTTAGCTTCTACTGCTTTTATATTGCTGAGGAGGTCTCCGGGAAATCTATACTCCCTCCTTCCTTTTTCCAAATTCCTATAAGAACGTTCTCCAAAGTAATCCTCATTTTCCCTCACTATCTCTTTAGCAATATCATCACGGGCTATGTTCACAAAAAGAAGAACACGGGAATCCTCAAACGTTTGTTCGTTCGTTGTGGTCAACTCGTGTATGTATTCTTTTAATTCGTTTCCGGTCATATTACACTTCTTATTCCTCCCCCTCTAAAGGAGGAGTTTATAAGGAGTTTAATCCTCATTGGAGGTCTTGAGAACAACAATTCCCCACGTCTTTTCAGCGCCGGTTGTTTCGCTAGAGGCAAGATTCTTTATACTAACCGTGACCTCATCATCACCGGTAACTTTCGCACCAATAAAGACAAGATCGTCTTCAAGATCACTGGGAGCTGTCATAAAGACCACATCACCAGTTTCAACTCCATCAACCTCTACGGTTGTATCTTCCTTAGCGTCGGCTGCAACGCCTCCGGGCTCAATATCAACCGTCCCGAACTCTAATAGACCTCCTCTTATTCCGTCGTAAATTCTTGCTTTTGAATCCATAAGCTAAAAATTAAAATTTTTAATCGACCATTTATTGAAGAGCATCTGTCACATCATCTGAACGATTAACAAGTTTTTCCTTTCCGGCCTGCATTTCAACATTGTACTTTTCGGCAAGCATTTCAGCTACCTGTCTAGGAAGACTGAGTGATACTCCTTTTTTGATCTGTATCCCGTAACCATTTATACGGACAATATCAAAAGAATCATCACTCTCTCCGCTAGATAAAGGTATATGAAACATAATCTTTTCCTGACTATCCAAATGTTCTTTAGTCATCTGTTCTTTTCTCTTCCTCACCTCTTTCTCTTTAGTCTGCTCTTCGGTCTTTTCTTCAGGACTTTCATCCACCGAGTCTTGAGACTCAAACTCACACGATTTCTCATGGATTTTGAGTCCCTTCTCGGATTTGAATTTTTTTCCGCAATTACATTCGAACATAATTCTTTAGAGAATTAAACCTCAAGACACTGCATGTTCATATCTAACAATCGCATCATCGTTAAGTATCTTACCAACGAATGTTGCCTTCCATCCGGCAGTGGCGCGTTGCTCAAGCGGATCAGCAGTACCTGCGGAACCAAGCGGTTTAGTGATGGTCTTCATTGCTTCACCACTAACACGGGTCATGCCAAAAGCATCTTGTCCGAAGATAAGAGTGGCATAAACATCCTCATCGCCTGATCCTGCGTCTTCCCATACTTTTGTATTATGGGAAAGGATAAACCTAACTTTATCTACTTTTCCAATCTCACCCTCAAGTACATTCGCCTTGTTGGAGTATTGCTCAACAGAGATAAAGTCATCCAGTTGTTTAAGATCATACTCGCCCTTGGGTCCTATGATACCGATGTAGGAAGCGTCAACGGGTCTTGTTTCATACCCTGCATCAGGAGCAACTCTTCTGGTAATAGGTTTTGCCTTATTCTCAGAAAGAGTTCTGACAATCTTTCTAATATCTTCAGCGCTAATCTTGTCATCGCTATCAATGTCAGTCCTTTCAGCACTTCCACCAGCATACTCAACGTTGGTCCCTGCAGAGAGGACGTCTCTCATAAGGGTATCGAGTGTTTCAGCTGTCTGCTCTCCTTGAAGCTCGTAGGTTTCCGCAAGAATAGGATCAGGTGTTTCATACTGAAGAACATCAGTCAATGAAATATAATCACCGTACTGCTTAACGTCTGCCGTAAGCTCTGTGGCTGATAGTTTTGAACCTTGCGGTGTAACACCCTCGACTAAGGGGCTAGTCTTCGCTGATAGGGAGTTGTACCTTCTAAACTTAATCGTGTTTGTTCCTGCGTTTCTTGGAATGTCTCTAATCTGGGCAAACTGCAAATACTGGAGCTGTGGAAGAAGTCTGGAAAGCAATGTCCTATCATAGAAGTTGTTTACTTCTTGAGATATGGTTTGTCTACTTGTGTTTCCGGCCATTTTTTAGTTTTTTAATTTAGTAATCTACTGACCTTTTTTTACTTTGGCTAACTCTTTTTCAAACTCTTCGTTTGTAGTATTTAGCCAATCTTTGGGTTGGTTTTGCTGCGGTTTTGCAGGGTGACCTCCTACTTGAGACATTTGAGACTGCTTTTGAGCCTTGGATGCCTTTTCTGCGCCTATTTTCTCCGCACGATCTGAACTAAGAGCTTTGGCAATAAAGTCCACAGGTACCTTTTTATAAGCAGGGTGCTCTATGAACTTCTCCAGTGTGGTTTTAAGGTTTTCGTATTCGGGATTATCCTTAATGAACTCCTTAACCTCCATTTGACGCTCTTTTTTATCCAGCTCGTCGAATACTTTCAAATCATCTTCTTGAGGATCACCTTGGGGTTCACCTTGTGTAAAGGATGATTCAGGCGACTTATAATCCTCACCGAGTTGTTTTTTAAGGTTCTCGTTTTCTTCTTTGAGCTTTCTTGTTTGATACTCAATCCTTTTAAGTCGCTTATCCTGCTCTACTTGCTCCTTATATTTCTCGGTTTCAGATTTTCTTTCAGGAGGTTCCTGAATATCTCCCTCAGATTCCTTTTTCTGGGAACCTTGAGGATCTTGTCCTTCGGGTTCCTGAGGCTCACCTTGAGGATCGCCTTCTTGTGAATCTTGTTCGGGGTTTGTCTCTTCTGGATCTAGCATGTTTTGATTTAAGTCTCACCTTCACAAGGAAATGCCGTAAAACCTTGTAAGTGGGAGCTAATTAGCCTCTTCCATATTTATGGAAGGTTTGTAATGATCCTGATAAGGATCTAATTCGACCTTTTCCGATTGATCCCTGCTAAGGGTTCGGATTATTTCTTCCGGATATTCTTTAAGGAGCTGTCTTGTCGCTCGACTGTCCTGCATCCTTTTTAATTCATTCACGTCTTCAAACTCTTTCACCCTCAACTCATTATCTATTTTATTTATATCAAAGTCAAGTAATTTGGTCAACACCTTCCACCCCTTACTTCTAACAAGAGTTCTTAGTGAATTTACAGCTTCGTTTTTTTCTTTGTCACTTGGAAATAATTCCTCTGTTGGTAATCTCATTGTTGTTCTCCCATTGGCATACCACCTTCGAATGCTTGGGGAGCGTTAAACGGACTTCTCCCGGTACCCTGCCCATGAGGTGCCCTATCCTCGGCGCCCTCGGGTACAGTTGGCCTCTCCTGTGGCCTTCCTTGCTTTGCTCCTCCTTCAGAAACATCCATAGGTCTAGGAGCCCCTTCGCCTATAAGGCCGGGATCGACCACTTCGGGATTGTTATGAATAATTTGAATTGCGACCTTGTGTGATTTAATATGATTTTCACGCAACTTGCTTTCCTTGGCCTTAGCGTGCATAGCTAAGTGTTGCATGTGATCATCAGTTAAAAGCACTCTTGGTTTCTTTCCATTGTTGATCATTTGGTTTTCCTCTTCAGCCACTATCTCATCGTATACGGGAGGCATTAGTTGATCTATCTTCCCTTTAGTAAAGTCGGAAAGTCTTCCCATTTCCTTTAAGGCATATCTCACATTGAATCCGGGTATCTGTGAACCTAGTTGAACATACTCTTGGATTGTACGCTTATTAAGAGCTTTTTCCGCATCTGCTATTGCCTTCGATTTCACTCTTAGATCAGGATGCGCTTTCATGATTATATCCGACTTATCGATCTTCTTGAACTCGGGCCCGAAAGCACCTTCTAGGCGCATTATCTTTTCACTAATCTCATCATCAAAGTGTTTGTTGTATAGTCTGTACCATTGCATCCAAAAGTCCTTCTCACTCCATGCGAAAATCTTAGCTGCTAAACTGTATCTTGTATCAACCTTAGCTGACATAAGCTCCAACTCACCAAGCGTCCTCGCCCTTCTTGGCGTAGCACCTTGTTGAAGTTCAGGTGTAGCAAGCGCCCTTTGTGTGGCTTCATCTAATACTTGAAAGATGTACTGACTGTCATGGCTTATGCGATCCTTCTGCATGGGCTGGACAGCAGCAGCAGGATTTCCATCAACGGGAACGAATTTATTGTACTCATAATTAAGCTGATCCCTGCGCTTTATAGCGTTGACATCGAAAAGATACATAGGGTTGGAAGCAGCCTTAGCAATATCCAATCCTGCATTAAGTAATACCGCTCTCGCTCTTTGCTTATCCTCCACTAAGTCGGGAACCGATACTCCATCCCAATCATTGGCAACGGGGAATAGTGGTCTGTCTATTAAAGGGAAGCGATCCTGATCTTCCAATTTTTGCATCCTTATCAAAACACTCATGTTGTCCGACAACTCTACAAAGTACCTCTCACCGTCAATAAAGGTAAACCATTGCACTGTGCGTATAAATGTATTTTCACCTACATCCTCTTGCTTGTGTGCATCAGAGCGCCCCATAGCTTCCCTACGAGCGGACTGACTTTTTTCATGTAAACTGTCATGGTTTTCACGATCACTCTTTCCAATCTTTTCCAAATTAAAGTAAGCAGGATGCTTTTCAAGCTCCCACTTTAGTTGGTTGGTTTCCCTTCCTATAAATCTGGCACCTCCTTTTCCGCTTGCATTACCATTCACTGATACCGCCTCCGGATCCCTTAAAGTTACTAAAGGACTCCATGTCTCAGGAATGGGAATCTTTTTTTCTATATCAAACTCCATTAAAAATATGAGACCTCTACCAAAAAACAAAGTATCCCATATCCACTCATAATCCACCCTATCCTTCTTCATCTCCTCGTTATCAAACTCACTCAAGGTATTCAAATTCTGCGCCTTATCCACATCCCCCTCCTCACGAGGAAGCCACTCTATACTTAACCCATCATCATAGAGCGAAGCAAGAATTGTTTGAAAAATAGTAAAAAGCAGAGGATCTCCCACCTTGTCCTTCTGCCTTCTTTGATTGTTGTAAACTTTAAGACGAAAAAGCCACTCATCTATCTTTGGCTTTAAGGATTTATGGCAGTAGTTATACTCCTTCTTTACTTGGTCAACTATCTCTTGCTCTGTAGCCGCCATCCTCTCCTCTATTTCATCTTCTTTGTATTTATTCTTCATAGGGATCGAGTTGTGTTGGGTTTCTTACCTCCGCTACATAGTCCTCTATTGTTTCGGGGTAAACCGCAAACGTTAAACCTAAAGCATCTGCTGTATCAGGACTCTCAATCCCAAGGACTCGCATCTGCGTTTTAGGCATTATTTGTATCCTCTTCTCTGATTTTAGTTTATATTTTATTGCTGTCAACTCCTTTTTCCAATCAGGATGGTCTAAGAGCTTCAACCCTTTAACCAACTCATTCCTTGTCCTCCAATAGTATTGCGCCCGCATGTTGGAATAATCATTTGAATTCACTTTCTCCCCTGCCATTATCCCATATATATACTGAGGCCTCTTCTCCTTCGCCCTATCATAAACACCCTTACCTATTCCGATCGCGTCTATAAAAACATCCGGATGCTTATACACTCCGGGCAACGTCCTATACTTATCACAAATTTCAAAAATCCTTTCTACAATCTTCATCGTATCCTTAATCTTCCCCTTCCACTCAACCTTGGCATAGTTATCAAACCTCATAACCATAGATGTAAAGTTCCCCCCTCCACCTGAAGGATCCACCCCTAATCTTGGTGCCCCTACGGGATAAGGTTCATCCTCTATAAGATTTCTTTGCACATCATCGGTTAAAAAGAGATTCAACCATCCGCTATCATCTATCATCCCTTCATCAGGGAATTTGCACTCATACAAAATAGAAAAGTACTTCTCCTTGCGCATCTCCTCCACAAAATCATGGGAGTACCTTCCTTCTCTGAGCGCCACGTTATGGTCTATCCAAATCTTATTATAGTTATCATCATGCGCCGACTGAAAAAAATGATTCCTCCTTAGAGGGTTCCCAATTTCCAATATAAAATTATCCTTATGCCCACCAAGCATGCGCTTTACACCGGCATACTGTTCATCCTCCACTAAAGCACTTTCATCAAAAACTATATTTGCCGCCCCGAATCCCATAAGGGCATCAAGCACATTCTTCGTCCTCTTCCCCTCCGTAGTCAACGTAAACACCTCACCAAGCCTGCCCTTACTAATCCTAAAGTTAACCCTCTCCTTACTCCTCTCCCTGCGGATCTTATCAAAACTATCCCCCTTCTCTATAGCAAACTTACTCTGCGTATACTCATTATCAAAAATATGATCAATCACATACCCCATTATAATACCAGCCTTCTTCGCCGTCGGCGCCACAATAGCCCACTTCTCCGGAAACGTCGCCGCCCTAGTCAAAACGGCAGTCGCCACCGTCTTTGACTTCCCATACTGCGTAGGCGTAATAACCAGTGTCCGGGGATACTTGCGCTTTGTTATAATATCAAAAATCTCTTGCTGAGTCGGCGTGAGCTGCAATGGCTGACCGAAGTCATCCTTATACAGACTGGCCGCCAGATGACTTGAAGTCATTTCTTTGGGGGTAGTATTTTCCATTCTTTGATTCCTTAATATCTACACGAACCTCCCCTTCATGCTGATTTTCGTTAAACCACTGTAAAAATTCGTGATCTATAACGATATTCACTTTAACGAAGTCGGGAGCTTTATCACTTGGCTTAAACACCTTAAATCCTTTTGGAAACATATTATTTTTTTAACGCCTTACTAATTTTTTCCTCCAGCTGCGCTATACTATTAGACAACCCGGGACTTTCCACCTCCATCTTATCCTTCCACTCCGCTATATTTTTAAGCGCAAACTGCGCCCCTGACGAAGCACCCTGATATAGCTTCTTTTCGGCGAACTCCTCCACCTTTTGGAGCCCCATTATCATTTCGTCCCTAGCTTTGGGGGAGACCCTGACCGAGCCGTGCCGGGATTTGTAGTCAGGATTAGCTATCTCCTTATATTGCTTTGTAGTAATTCCTAGGCAATTTGCTATGCCAGATAGTGTGTAGGGTTTTTGTTTGGTCTTGGTCGGTACCTTTCTTATCTCACCAACCTGTTCCTTCCCACCCCCTTTCTTTGTTTCGTGTATCACAAGTTCTACCTCATCAATGTGAGGGTCGCAGTAATCAAAGTACTCTTGTAAGCGGTCCCTTACTTCTTTTGGTGTGAGTTTTACTTCTTTCTTAGGCATTGTGTTATTATAATAGAGTAAGAGAAGCAAGTCAAGTGTTTGCCGGCAATCTTTTCCCGGCAACATTCCCGGCCAGAGATCTGGGCAAATCACTTGACAAATAATTGTGGTAGATTATAATTAGAGTATAAAGGTCGTTTACAAATCAATCAACATAAATCATGAGAGTTGTAATCATAACCACTTTCATTGCTATATTATTCTTTGCCATGTCTTTGCTTGTTATCGGGAAGTATGAAGAGTATGAGTGTAATAAATGGGAGAGAATGGAAGAGCAATATGAAAACTTCTATTACACTGAGTGGCAACAAGAGCAGTGTGGTATTAGATAAAGGTCGTTTACAAACCAAGTAACATAAAAATGAACCGAGGAGAACTATTAAACAAATCAAAGGAAGAACTTGTGGACATGATAGAGAGCAAACCTGATGAGACAGAAGTGAAGTATTTCATCAACAGACTTTGGGATATAGCAGTGGAGAACTATCCGAAGTACTATACTTGCGACTTCATTGCAGAGTTAGAGGATTGGTACAAAGAGATTGGAAGAGAATAAAGGTCGTTTACAAATCAATATATTTATTATGTCAGAAGATACAAAAGAGAAACAACCAAGCATGAGGAAGTGGAACGGGAGGAATTGGGCCGTATATGATAGAGAAGGCAACCTTGTTTGCGTTACCGTGTATAAGAAGGGTGCAAGAGAAGTGGTGAGGAGAATATAGTCCCTTTACTCTACTTGCTTTTATGGTGAAAGTGAGTAGAGATAAATGGAGTAAATCCCTTGACATATGTTTGTAGATAGATTATACTGATAGTAGTAACAAAGGTCGTGATTATTAAATAATAGTTAAATAATATGATACAGAAAACATTAGAGCAGATTATCATAAACAGAAGAGCAAGCTTTGATGAGCCGTTGAATGGAGATGATATAGAGGAATTAGTGAGAGACATAAGAGAGAAGATAGAAGAGCACGAAGGAGATAAAACAGAAAAGGAAGAGGAGGAATGTAAGCACTCTATGAACCCCGGAGGATATTGCGTGTATTGTGGAGAGGGTAGAGATCATAGTTAGTCCCTTTACTCCATTCTTTACTACGGTAGAGAGTGGAGATAAGAGGAGTAAAATGCTGAACATAAAAAACCATACAACAAGAGACGGAATTTTTGTAGAAAGCAACGCCGGCCGGATAAAATATATTGGCAGGTTATACAGAAAAGGACTATTGAAATTCAGGCCATACAAAGACGGCCGGAACATAGTTATTCAGACAACGAAAGACACAAACATAAAGAGAATAAAAGAAGCACTCCGGAGACTATAATCCCTTGACAAGTAGAAGACAATCGCTTATACTTATAATATATAAAAAGGTCGTATTATTAAAGCATTAAGTTATTAAAATTATGAACAAAATTGGATCTTGGGATACTTTTGATACTCCCATAAAAAAACAAGAGGAAGCACTTCTTTATTTACAAGAGGAGTTCGGGAAAATTGGAGGAAGAGTTTGGGAAAAAGAAAACGCTCACGATTTTGGAGAATATACAAGTTTTGAGGTAGATATGCCGGATAGAATACTGGAAGCAAAAGAAGACAGAGACTTTCTGGAAAGGGACGCAGAGAGGGAAGATACAGAAGCAGAGATAGCACTGGCAAACCTTGATAGTTGGATACAGGAGGCTAATAATATATACGAAGAATACAGAAGAAAATTTTTGTGAGGAATAAAAAAGGTCGTATTAAAAAATTAAAGTTCGTTTTTATGTATTACTATGATTGTGATATTTGTGAAAAGGAGGGGGAAACTCACGGCAAAAACTATTACGGAACGAATGCAATGTACGGCTATTGCGATAGTCCTAAATGCAGAGAAGAAGCACGCAGAAGATTAAGCGCGGACATGTATGAACAGATTGATGCCGGAAGGGTTGATATGGCAATGGAGTTGGCCGGAGATGAGGATCCGATTTTG
>SL_8KL_010_SEDDRAFT_10000111_pt1 | contig 65287 bp, 62 predicted proteins | sample SodLakKL_010_SED_4_FD_11160 | JGI IMG/M metagenome (IMG submission 11160)
AATCTCTGGTAAGTTTAAGTATCTGCTGCTGTCAGCTGATATGAACATTTTGCTGCCCCTTCATTTTATTTACCTAATTGAGCCAGCATTAGCACATCGAGTGCTTCCAGGGGCTCCATCCTCACAATGAAGGAATGAAGACAAATGACGAAATTTTTATTTCAGCTTCAGCCCAAATTCAGACCAGATCTTTCAGATCAGATCTTTCAGACCAGATCAAACCAAACTCAAACTTCAAAAAAGAGTCCATATATCGAGGAAAATTATAAAAACCATTAATACCATAAGAATTACAAATCCAATCAGATGGACCAAACCTTCTTTCCGGGGATCAATCGGTTTGCGTCTGATTCCTTCTATGATCATAAACAATATACGCCCTCCATCCAGAGCGGGAATGGGCAGTAGATTAATAATACCCAGATTAATGCTGATCACCGCGGTAAATCTCATAACAATATCCAGCCCCTGACGGGCTGCATCACCGGCCATAGAAGCAATCATAACCGGACCACCTATATCATCTGCTGTAAGGCCTCCGGTTAGCATCTGACCAAATCCCCGGGCGATCATGGAGGTTATAAGCCAGCTTTCTTCTGCTCCTCTGATCACCGCCGAAATAACTCCTATCGATTCCCGATATGTCTCCGGGGTGATACCAATCATCGGATATCCCTGCTGTTCTTCAGGGGCCAGAACCACCGAGATTTCTTCCCCCTCACGTAAAAGTTCAATTTCAATCTCCTGTCCCGGAGCAAAACTTCGGATCTGCTGCTGTATATCTTCCCAGCTGGAAACAGACCTTCCCGCAATTGATCTGATTTCATCTCCAGCAGTAAGACCAGCTTCTGCAGCCGGCTGTCCGGGGGATACTCCCCCTATAACCGTGGAATCCAGATCACCTACCGGAAGTCCAAAACCAACAAAAATAATAATAAACAGCATAAAAGCCAGCAAAAAATTCATCATTGGGCCCATAAAAACAACAAGAAATCGCTGATAGAGGGGCTGCTGATGAAAGCACCGGCCGCGTTCTTTAGCCTCTTCATATATTTGACGTTCCTCATCATCCATTTCCTCATCAGGTACAAATTCACCGGTCATATTACAGAATCCACCCAGGGGAACCGCCCTGAGAGAATATACAGTTTCCCCCTTTTTTCTGGAGAAAAGCCGGGGACCAAACCCCAGGGCAAATTCTTCTACCCTGATATCAACTTTTTTAGCAACTATATAATGACCAAACTCATGCACAAATATCAAGATCCCAAGTACAATAATGAAACTTAACACAGTTAAAATCATATCAAAATACCTCCTCTGCTGCAGAGCGAGCCCACTGGTCAGCCGCAATAATATTATCCAGAGAAACACTATTTTTATCACCATCATGCCGGTCCATAACCCGACTGATTATATCAGTAATTTCATCAAAAGCAATTCTACCCTCCAGAAAAGCATTAACCACCACTTCGTTGGCTGCATTTAAAACAGCAGGCATGGTACCTCCTTGTTTTCCCGCCTGATAGGCAAGATCAATAGCCGGAAATCTCTCTCTGTCTGGTTTTTGTAAATTCAAATTAAAGTTTTCACCCGCTAAAAGATCCAGCCGGGAACCACGGCAGACTTCAGTCTCCGGGTAAGTCAGTACATACTGAATGGGGAGTTTCATATCTGAGGGGCCCATTTCTGCATGAATTGAACCATCAACAAATTCCACCATAGAATGTATTATACTTTCCGGATGAATTATGATCTTAATTTCGGTAAATGGGTTTCCAAAAAGGTAGTGGGCCTCAATTACTTCCAGACCCTTGTTCATCATTGTTGCGGAATCAATAGTTATTTTGGGTCCCATATCCCAGTTGGGATGATTCAGAGCTTCACCAACAGATACATTCTGCAGCTCCTGACGGCTGTAATTTAAAAAAGGGCCTCCAGAAGCGGTTAAATAAATCCGCTCTACTTTTTTATTTTCATTACCTTCCAGTAATTGAAAAACAGCATTATGCTCACTATCTACCGGCAGTATCTGCTGATTGTTCTCGGCAAGTTTTTTGTTAATCAGTTCTCCTCCAATAACCATGCTTTCCTTATTGGCCAGAGCAAGCTGATTACCCGACTCTATGCAGGCCAGCGAAGGTTTAAGCCCCACTGCACCTACCAGAGCATTGATAACCAGATCCGCATTTTTATCTGAAGCCAGATTCTCCAGTGCAGAAAGACCAGCGATAACTTCCACTGAACTTTGCTGTACCCTCAGTTTCTCTTTCAGTTTTTGGGCAGCATCTTTATCGGCCATTACAGCACAGTGAGGATCAAATTTCAATATCTGCTGTTCCATAAGCTCCACACTGCTGTGAGCAGCCAGAGCCAGAATTTCATAATTATCCAGAGTTTCAATAACTTCCAGGGCCTGGGTACCGATCGAACCGGTAGACCCCAGTATTACTATCTTTTTCAAAGTGATCACTCTCCAGATCTTCCGGTATAAAAAAAATTGCTCAGCCCTACCAGCCGCAATATAATTCTTTAATAAAAAAACATCACAAAAACAATGTTATTTTTCAATAATATCAGAAACATTTACGGTTTACTGATATTAAATTATACTACACAGGAACCTAAAAAATCAAGAAAGATCGGACAGCAATCTTTCTGTTTGGAGCTGCTATTTATTTGTCAAAACTTTTAAATATTTTAACCCTTATTCATTTAGATTTTTAGATAGAAATTAAGGGCTCAATTCATTTTCACCAGTATCAATTTCTATAATTTCAACTTGCTGTATGAATGAGATCCAGAATTTATCTCAAAAAAGAATATAATATATTCTGCTATTTTATAAAATAATAAATAAAAAATAATAGCTAAGTGGCATGCTGAAAAGGAGGCTGTCAAAACGATCCAGGATACCTCCATGACCGGGAATTATATCTCCCGAGTCTTTTACCTGCAGATCCCGTTTAAGGGCCGATTCAAAAAGATCACCCAGTACAGCAGCCGGCCCCAAAAATAAGGCTAAAATTATAATATATATTGAAAATAAATTAAAAATTATGCTGTAAAGGATTACAACCAACAAACACATTATCAGACCCCCAATGGCTCCTTCAACCGTCTTATTGGGACTAATATTGGGTGATAATTTTTTTTTGCCCCAAAAAAGACCGCTAAAATAAGCCCCCGTATCAACCGCCCAGGTGCCCAAAAGAACCAGCCATAAAGCCTGAGTGGCCTGAAAAGGATCAGTGCTAAAATCACGAAGAAAACTCATAAACATAAAACCGCCGGAAATATATATAATACCCAGCAGATTAATCCCTGCTGTAAAAACTATATTTTTAAAACTATTTTTATAAATATGACTGATAAATATAGTTACAAACAATATAAAGACTGCTATACCGGCATATTTATTGATTATTTCAAAATAGCAAAAAGCTAAAAAAAACAATCCCAGAAACAAAAATAATGGTTTACTGCTAAAATACTGTTCACCCAGCATTTCATAATATTCATTTAAACCCAGCAGAGTTAAGAGAGCCGTAAATAAAAAAAAGGGCAGAGACCCCCAGCTGACCATGATATAAAAAAATCCAATACCCAGAACTCCGCTTAATATACGCCGTACAAGCATTTATTGATCACCACTTTCATCAAGTGAACCAAATCTGCGCTCCCGGCTGCTGAAATTCTGTAGGGCCTTTCGAAAATCTTCTCTTTGAAAAGCCGGCCAGTATTTATCGGTAATATACAGCTCAGCATAGGCTATCTCCCACAGCATGAAATTGCTAACCCTCATCTCTCCTCCGGTACGTATTAAAAATTCAACTTCCTGAAAATCCGGATTATATAGATGGTCACCAATAAGTTCCGGGCTGATATCCGAAATGTGATCCTGGGTATCCTTTATAATCTCGTTCACGGCATCAACAATCTCGGCCCGCCCACCATAATTAAAGGCTATGTTTAAGTTAAGGCCGGTGTTATCAGCGGTCTGTCCTTCGGCCTGCTTTATTTCATCCAGAAGATAATCCGGCAGATTAGCCCGACGGCCAATAATCTTAACTTTAACATTGTTGTCATCCAGCTCATTGACTTCTCTCTGCAGGGTCCGATGAAATAATTTCATAAGAAATTTGACTTCCCGGGAAGGGCGATTCCAGTTTTCCGTTGAAAAAGCATAAACCGTAAGGCAGGGAATCTTCAAACGAGAGCTCTCCTTTACAATTTTTTTCAACACTTCTACACCCTTTTTATGACCAGCCCGGCGAGGCAGATCCTGCTTTTGCGCCCAGCGCCCATTACCATCCATTATTATACCTACATGTTCTGGAATATCCAAAATTAAAGCACCTCCTAGCAAAAAACCCCCGTAAAAACAGGAGGGGTAAAATGATTTACGAGTAATCTTCATAACACCAGATCAGCTTTATCCTCTTCTGGTCCTGTTTAACGGCAATCACCCGCTTTTTACCCTGGCCCTCTTTTTTACCGGGGGGTTTTGTTTCTATATCTTCTATTTTTAAGGCTTGTTTTTTTAGAATTGTTTTCACTTCCTGCAGATCCTGAGTTAAAAAAATATCAAAATCGCTCATCAGACTGTCATAATCTCCTCTTCCTTTTTTTCTACATGTTCATTTATCTTTTCTATATAATCATCAGTTAATTCCTGAATATTATCCAGTCCCCGGTGTAAATTGTCTTCAGAGATTTTACTTTTGTCCTCCAGCTCTTCCAGTTCTTCATTGGCCTCCCGGCGGATATTCCTGATTGAAATACGGGCTTCCTCAGCTTTTTCATGCACCAGATCCACCATTTCTTTTCTTCTTTCTTCTGTAAGACTGGGTATATTAATCCGAATAACTTCTCCATCAGAATTGGGTGTTAAACCTAAATCGGAGGTTAAAATAGCTCGTTCAATATTTTCTATAACATTCTTATCCCAGGGTTCAATTACCAGCAGGTCAGGTTCAGGAGCCGTTATATTGGCCATCTGATTTAGAGGAGTCATAGTACCATAATTGTCGGCTTTTATGTTTTCTACCAGAGAAGGACGGGCCCGGCCGGTCCGTATTGTTTTTAATTCCTGAGCAACTCCCGAGACCACTTCTTTCATCTTTTTCTCAGCCTTTTTTTCCACCTTGGCAATCATGAAAAATCCCTCCTAAAATTTATTATAATCCCGCATCAACGAACAAAAGTGCCGATATCCTCCCCCATAATTACTCTTTTTATATTGCCCTCTGTTTTAATCCCAAAAACAATCAGGGGAATATCATTATCCATACATAAAGAAACAGCAGTAGAATCCATCACTCCCAGAGATCTATTAAGCACATCAATATAGGCCAGTTCTTTATATTTTACGGCATCAGGGTTAAGAACAGGATCAGAATCATAAACCCCATCCACATTTTTAGCCATTAAAATAGCGTCAGCTGAAATCTCCGCAGCTCTAAGAGCAGCTGTGGTATCTGTGGTAAAGAAGGGGTTTCCGGTACCGGCCGCAAAAATTACCACCCTATCTTTTTCCAGGTGCCTTATAGCCCTTCGTCTGATATATGGTTCGGCAACCTCTTTCATCTCAATTGCGGACTGAACTCTGGTCTCCAGTCCCAATTTTTCAACTGCATCCTGCAGGGCCAGGGCATTTATTACTGTGGCCAGCATGCCCATATAATCAGCTGTAGCCCGATCCATTCCTTTCGTACTGCCGGCAATACCCCGGAAAATGTTTCCCCCACCAACCACTACGGCCATTTCAATACCCGTCTCCATAACCACATTATAAATTTCCCGGGCTACCTTGTTAATTACTTCAGCATCAATCCCAAAACCATTTTCCCGGGCCAGGGCACCTCCACTAACCTTTAAAATAATACGAGAATATACAGGTTTATCACCCATCTATGCTACCTCCATATTTTATATTCTCTAAAAGAATGAAAATTCCTTTAAATTTTGGCAAAAAAAGAGAACACTAAAAACAGTGTCCTCTTTTAATTATAATATTTATTTATTCATTTCTTCCTTTACTTCCTGGGCAAAATTTTCTTCTTCTACTTCAATGCCTTCACCCAGTTCAAAACGGACAAAATCGTTTACGGTTAGAGCTTCTTCTTCTAGCAGTTCATTTACACTTATGTCTTCATCCCTTACAAAGGGCTGTTCCATAAGACAGACCTGAGTATAATATTTTTCCATTTTGCCCTGAACAATATCATCAATTATGTGTTCGGGTTTACCCTCGTTGAGCATCTGTTCTCTATAAATTTTCTTTTCTTTTTCAATTGCTGTATCATCGATTTCTTCCCGGGAAATATAAGCCGGGGCACTGGCCGCAATATGCATGGAAATATCTTTGGCTATCCGGGAATCAACTTCAGCTCCTTCACCTGAGAGGTCAACCAGAACCCCAATTTTACCGTTCAGATGAATATAGCCCTGCAGACAGCCCTCAGTTTTCAACCTTTTAAACCGGCGCAGGTTAATATTTTCTCCTATTTCCGCAATGGTTTCCCGAATAATGGTATCTACTTCTTTGTCCTTATCTTGATACCATTCTTCTGCCAGCAGATCATCAAGCTTCTCGGTATCACTCTGCAGAATGTGTTCTGATATTTTGTCAACAAGTTTTCCAAAAAGTTCATTTTTGGCCACAAAATCAGTCTCACAGTTTACTTCCACAACTATTCCTTCCTGGTTATCATCATCGATAAGCACATTTACTCTTCCCTCAGCCGCAACCCGGCCGGCTTTGTCATCTGCTTCTGACATACCCTTCTCCCGGAGATACTCAACAGCGGCTTCAATGTCACCATCTTTTTCGGCCAGCGCTTCCTTACAGTCCATTATCCCGGCACTGGTTCGGGAGCGCAGCTCCTTTATCTGGTCCATACTGCTTGACATTATTAATCCCTCCAAAATAGTCTTTTTTACAGGTTAATCAATATCCCCATCCCGGAGGATGGGGATACTGCTCTTATTTGCTATTCTTCAATTATAATTTTATCATCTGCTGGTTCTGATGATTCTTCTTCCGACCGGGATACACTTTCTTGTTCCGGGGCTGAAGATGTTTCATCGGCCTCCTGTTCTCCTGTTTGAGCGGCCTCTTTTTCTTCTTCGATTTCTTCTTCCAGCCGTGCACCCTGCTTACCTTCCAGAACTGCATCAGCAATAAGTTTGCTGATTAATTTAACAGCTCTTATGGCATCATCATTGCCCGGTATTTCGTAGTCAATTAGATCCGGATCACAGTTTGTGTCCAGAATAGAAACAATTGGTATGTGCAGTTTAATTGCTTCTTTGACCGCAATTGACTCCTTGCGGGCATCAGTAATATAAATCACATCCGGAATACCATCCATATCCCTGATTCCACCAAGGAACTTCTGCAGTTTTTCATGCTCTCTCTTAAGTTCAGAAACCTCTTTGGTGGGTAATACCTCAAATAAACCATCTTCCTCCATCTGCTCTATTTCTTTCAGTCGGTCAATGCGTTTGCTTATGGTCTGATAATTGGTGAGCATCCCACCAAGCCAGCGTTCATTCACATAAGGCATACCACATCTTTCGGCTTCCACCTCAATTGTTTCCTGGGCCTGCCTTTTTGTGCCCACAAAAAGTATGGTCTTACCTTCTGCAGCCTGTTCTTTAACATAATTATAGGCTCTATCCATTAAATCAACCGTCTGCTGCAGGTCAATTATATAGATCCCATTTCTTTCTGTGAAAATATAATCTTCCATTTTAGGATTCCATCTTCTGGTCTGGTGACCAAAATGGACACCTGCTTCCAGAAGCTGTTTCATGTTTACTACTGACATTATATACTCGCACCTCCTTCCCTGGTTATACCTCCGCCTGCTTCTCCCCCTACATCAAGCCATATTAAAGCCGGGAAAAACTTTAATATCACCTCTGTAATAATACAGCACCGGTGGTAGAGTCCACAGACGTGCAGTTTTTTTAACCACTTGACAGTATACCATATAAAAATTTATATATCAATACTCGAAAATGATTTTTAGCTGGTAATTCAAACTCCCCCTTTAGTCCTGCTGCCCGGTATATAACAGCACCGTGTCCCCGTCAGCTGTTAGGCCCACCCCTCCAATATATTCGATTGGTAATTCAGGGAGCTTGATATTTTGTTTTCCGGAAGATATTTTTATTATATTTTTTTGAGCAAGAATTTTTTCTGCAGCTGCAGCCCAAAGGCTGCTGTCCCTGCTGATTATCAAAAGCGAGAACCGACTGCCATCATTAAATTTGTCCAGAAATTTCTTCTCATCCTGACAGACACCGGGGACCACAAGCGGTACAGCAGTGTTCTGATGGACAATAACCTGCCGGCCACAAATTTCTTCCAGGTCTTCAGGCCCGGCCTTAATCGTCTCCCGTACTTCAGTTTCCGGTAGAGCAAATACCCGGTTATTTAGTTCAAACAAATAAGCTCTGATATAGGAACGGGAACAGGGTAGAAGCACAGAAAATGTTGTTCCGGCTCCGACCCGGGTAGTAAGGTTTATTTCTCCCTGCAGTTTATCTACTGTGTTTTTTACTACATCCAGACCAACTCCCCGGCCAGAAATCTCAGTTACTTCAGAGGCCGTGCTCAAACCAGGTTCAAAGATCAAATCAAGTTTCTGCTGTTCAGTCAGCTCTTTAATTTTTTCGGGCTCTACTAATCCTCTCTGAGCCGCCTGCCGGGCAATCTCTTCTATTCTTAAACCGGAACCATCATCCTGGACCCGAAAATTTATTTTATCACCATCCTGAGCTGCCTGGACTGAAATCTCTCCCTCAGAATCCTTTCCTCTCTGTTTTCTAATTTCAGGTTTTTCAATACCATGAGCCACCGCATTTCTGATGAGGTGGATTAAAATTGTCGTAAGCTCCCCCGTAATCTCCCTGTCCACCCTGATATTTGCTCCCTCAAATCTAAACTTTATTTTTTTGTTCTTTTTTCTGGACAGAGACCGGACCAGGGGCAATAAGCGGGAATACAGCTCCTGAGCCGATAAGGTTCTTACCTGCAGGAGCTGCTCATAGAGCTGGTCTGTAGCCTCACTCAGATTCTGAATTAGGTCCTGATATATATCATGGCCTGTCCCTACTACCTGCAGGTAGGCCTGATACAAAAACTGTTCCTGTACTTTATTCATCAATTTGTCCAGTTTATCTTTTGTAACCTGGAGACCGCTGGAATTTATATTTTCTGTTTTCCTTAAAGGAGCTTCTTTTTTTGCAGGTTCAAGATCCTTGTCCGGAAAAGAAACTGAAAAATCACCCTGAATTATCTGCTGCACATAATGCATATATTTTTTTATATTTTGTTTTTCGTTATTTTCTGTTCTTATATCAAAAACCAGCTGTTCAATATATTCAAGTCCGGTAAACAGACAGTCCAGCACCGGTTTATGTAAAGGCAATTTGCCCTGTCTAATATCATAAAGCAGGCTCTCCATCTTGTGAGTTAACTCTGCCAGTTTCTCATATCCCATCATCGCCGCCATACCTTTAAGAGAATGAACTGACCTAAAGGCTTTGTTTAAACTTTTTTTATTGTCTGATTCTTTTTCGATGACCAATAAACTATTATTCAATTTTTTTATATATTTAAATGATTCATCAAAAAATTCCTGCTGATATTTTTCAACCTCATCCATCCGGCTGGTCCCCCTTTATATCATTAACCCAGATTTCTGGTTATTGTTTTGAGCAGCCTTTCCTCCTCAAAAGGTTTTACAATATAATCCCGGGCTCCTTTCTTGAGAGCTTTTTTTATCATCTGTTTCTGGCCCTTGGCCGTACATAAAATTATCCGGGCAGATTCATCATATTTCCTGATTTTTTCTACAGCTTCAACACCATTCATAACCGGCATTGTTATATCCAGAATAACAATATCAGGTTCCAGTTCTTTATACATCTCCACTGCCTGTCTGCCATCAGCGGCTTCACCGGCAATATCATAATTATTTTCCTGTAGAATGTTTTTTAGTATTACCCTTATAAATTTTGCATCATCGGCAATTAATATTTTTGCAGCCACCTATAATCCACTCCTGAAAACATAATTTATAAACATTTCGGTGTGACCTCCATTTGATACATATGGTGGGGCCAGGATTAGCACATCAAGCACTTAAAAGGCTACCTTTTCACTGAATTGTCATCTGACTTAACACATTTTTGGTTTTGTATGAGAGGAGTATTGTCCCCCTCACATTGAGGAAAAGAAGACAAATAATAAAATTTTTGTTTCAGCATTCGCTTTTCACAATTGCGACTCACTCCCGGGACCAAAACCTGAGGAGGGCCGAAAACAGGGTGAGTTAAATTTTGTTTTTTCCTGAATTGTAAAAAAGCCTTCCATGGTCGGATAACATGAAAGGCTTTGAATGAAGTTATTTCTGTTTTATCAATCACATTTATCTGCTTAAATCCCTGCTAAATGGTTACCTCTTTTAGTTCATCAAGCAGATATTCATTTAGGATTTTTATATAGGTACCTTTCATACCCAGGGAGCGTGACTCAATTACCCCGGCACTTTCAAATTTACGTAGAGCATTTACAATTACAGAACGGGTAATGCCTACCCTATCGGCAATTTTACTTGCTACCAGCCGACCTTCTTCTCCATCCAGCTCTTCAAAAATATGCTCAATAGCTTCCAGTTCAGAATAAGAAAGAGTATCGATGGCAATCTGAACAGCAGCTTTTTTACGGGCTTCTTTTTCAATTTTATCACTTTCAGAGCGGAGAATTTCCATACCCACCACAGAAGCACCATATTCTGCAAGAACAATATCCTGATCATCAAATTTTTCACCATAACGGGCCAGAACCAGGGTTCCCAGACGGTCTCCCCCACCAACCACAGGAACAATTGTGGTCAGTTTATCAGAATACAAACAATCTTCTGCATCAGTAAACACACATTCTCCTTCTTTCTGCTCAACATTATCTCTGGTTTGGGTAACATTTAAGAGACCATCATTGTAGTCTTCCGGAAAGTAGCCTTCAGCAATAACCTTTTCCTCCATAATATCACATTCAAAATCATCCAGAAGACTGTAGCCCAGAATCTTTCCTTTTCTGCTGGTAATATAAGAGTTGCATTGAATTGCATCAGAGAGAACATCCGCCATTTCTGAAAAATCTACTCTTTTGCCTCCAGTTCTCTGCAGTAATCTGTTAATCTTCCTGCTTTTGTTCAGTAACTCACTCATTATTTTTTCCCTCCATTGAATATTTTTATTTTTTCTTATTCTATTTCCCTAAAGCCATTAACCTATAAGATATATCTGCTTAAATCCTCATCCTGTACAACATCTTCCAGCTGTTCTCTGACATAATCAACATCAATTGTAAATGAACCCTGATCCATCCCGGGAGCATTAAAAGAAAGCTCTTCTAAAAGATGTTCCATGATTGTATGCAGGCGCCGGGCTCCAATATTTTCCATAACTTCATTGACCTGAAAGGCATAACCGGCAATTTCTTCAATAGCTCCGGGCGTAAAATCAATATCAATGCCTTCCGTCCCCAGCAGTGCTTTATACTGTTTGGTTAGGGCATTTTTGGGCAGTTTCAGAATATCAACAAAATTTTCTTTGGTCAGGCTGTGCAGCTCCACCCGCAGCGGAAAACGCCCCTGCAGTTCTGGAATTAAATCCGAAGGTTTAGATACATGAAAAGCTCCGGCGGCAATAAACAAAATATGATCGGTCTTTACTGAACCATGTTTGGTGGTGACCGTGGAGCCTTCGACAATGGGCAGTATGTCTCTCTGTACACCCTCTCGTGAGACTTCAGGACCTGAAGTTCCGGATTCCCGGCCTGCTATTTTATCAAGTTCATCAAGGAAAATTATTCCATTTTCTTCAACCTGAGTCACCGCCTGCCGGCCAATTTCATCTTCATCAATTAGCTTTTCGGCTTCTTCTTCTTTGAAAATTTCCCGGGCCTCTTCAATAGTAACCTTTTTCTTTTTTTTCTTATCAGGAAACATGCTGCCAAACATATCCTGAAAATCAATTCCCATCTCTTCCACTCCGGTACCGGAAAAAAGCTCCATCATCTGGGGAGGCTTAGATTTAACCTCTATTTCGATCATCCGGTCATCCAGCTCCCCCTCACGAAGGCGCTGACGCAGATCTTCCCGCCTTTTTTGCAGGGATTCCTGATAGGTCTTTTCCTCTTCATTATAATCTTCATCTCTGTCAAAGAGAAAATTTAAAGGGTTTTTGCTCTTTTTTTCACGGCTTGGCAGAATACTCTCCAGTATTCTGTCTTCGGCCATTTTATAGGCCTGATCCTGTACTTCATTTATCTTCTTTTCCTTGAGCATCCTCATGGCTGACTTAACAAGATCCCGAACCATGGAGTCCACATCACGACCCACATAACCAGCTTCGGTAAATTTGGTAACTTCAACTTTTAGAAAAGGAGAATCAGCAATACCGGCCAGCCTGCGGGCGATTTCAGTTTTTCCTACCCCGGTGGGACCAATCATTAAAATGTTTTTAGGAATAATTTCATCCTGAAGATCAGATTTTATATTTTTTCTTCGGTAGCGGTTGCGTAATGCTATTGCCACCGATTTTTTAGCCTCATTCTGTCCTATAATATAATGATCTAGTTCATCTACTATCTCCTGAGGAGTTAGCTGTGCCATTAAAAAGATCAACCTCCAATTTCTTCAATTGTTATCCGGTCATTGGTATATATACAGATATCTGCGGTAATATTCAGAGCTCTGCTGACTATTTCTTCTGCCTCAAGATCCTCCATATCCACCAGAGCCCGGGCTGCTGCCAGAGCATAAGGACCTCCGGAACCAATTGCGGTAATATTATCATCAGGCTCTATTACATCACCGGTACCGGAAATAAGTAAAATTTTTTCCTTATTGGCCACAATGAGCAGGGCTTCCAGGCGACGCAGCATCTTATCAGTTCTCCACTCTTTAGCCAGCTCAACCGCCGCCCGCTCCAGATTACCATGATATTCTTCCAGCTTAACTTCAAACTTTTCAAAAAGGGTAAATGCATCAGCAGATGTCCCGGCAAAACCGGCCAGCACTTCACCTTCATAAAGTTTGCGCACTTTGCGGGCTCCGGACTTCATTATGGTTTCTCCCAGGGTTACCTGTCCATCTCCACCCAGAGCTATGTTTTTCCCTTTTTTTACCGCCACAATGGTAGTTGCCTCAAAATTGTCATACTTGCTATTGGTACCATTTGTGCTTTCTCCAGTCATGTATATGTTCCTCCTGAATGTGTATATACTTGTATATACTCCTTCGGTTTAAAAAAGCCCCCCTGCTCTTCTTAACTGCTGTCAGCAGAAATATCAGCAGTAACAATGATAAAAAATATAAGAAAACATTATAAAAAACATTATAACAACTTAATAACAACTTAATAACAACTTATAACACTTTTTATATTAATTAAATTAAGCTTATTACCAAAAGTTTGCAGCTGTATTATCAGCAGCATCTAAAATAACGGCAGCCTAAAATAAGCTCAACAGGGATAAGTTTAACAAAAACTCTCTTATAGAGTAATTGTCATATGATTCAAAATTGTTCCCCTTTTATTTTTTCTCAATTAATCATAACACAACTTTTTATCCCTGTCAAGAAAAATTATGGATATTTAGATAATTCTAATATTATCTTCCTGTTTTTTTATTTATTGGTTATAACATGCTCTGCCAGGCACTCTTTATTTATGCATTTATGATAGGTGCCTTTTGATTTTGAAGACTTTTCCACCATCAGCCCTCCACATTCAGGACATTTTTCTGCAACTGGTTTATCCCAGGCCACAAACTCACAATCGGGATAATTACTGCATCCAAAAAATCGGCGTCCTTTTTTGCTTTTTCTTTTAATAATATCTCCATCTTCACATTCCGGACATTTGACTCCGATTTTTTCCAGATAGGGCCGGGTATTCTCACACTCTGGATAGGCAGAACAGGCCAGAAACTTACCATAACGACCGTGTTTTACAACCATTGGAGAACCACATTTTTCACAAACCTCATCAGTCTCCTCTACAAAATCTACTTCTTCCATCTCCTCTTCTGCCACTTCCAGACGATCCGCAAAAGAAAAATAAAAATCCGAAAGTACCTCTTTCCAGTTATCTTTTCCCTCCTCGATGCTGTCCAGCCTTTCTTCCAGATAGGCTGTAAATTCTTCATCGGTAACCTGGGGGAAAAATTCAGTTAATAAATCGGTTACAATAAAACCCAGTTCAGTGGGAACCAGATTTTTGTTGTCTCTTTCCACATATTCCCGGGAAATAATGGTTGATATTGTTGGAGCATAGGTGCTGGGCCGACCTATACCTTTTTCTTCCAGTGTTTTAACCAGCCGGGCCTCGGTATAACGGGGAGGAGGCTTTGTAAAATGCTGCTCGGGAATAAACTCCTCTACCTCCAGCTGATCCCCCTCATCCAGGTCAGGTAAAATCACATCATCTTTCCTGGTTCCGGTCAGCCTGATAAAACCGGGAAAGAGAATCTCTGAACCAGAAATTCGAAATAAATATTTTTCTCCGGCCTCAACATCAACAGTTATAAGTTTATAAACCGCTGACTTCATCTGACTGGCTACAAATTGAGTCCAGATCAATTTATAAAGACGAAACTGATCACTGGTAAGATGTTTTTTGATCTTTTCGGGCACCCTGTTCACCGAGGTAGGTCTGACCGCTTCATGTGCATCCTGTGATTCATCTGAAGCCTGATAATTACGGGCTTTTTGGGGAGCATATTTTTTGCCGAATTCATCTTTTATATAGGCCAGAGCTTCATTTTGAGCTTCTCTGGAAACCCGGGTGCTGTCTGTTCGCATATAACTTATCAAACCAACTGAACCTTCTGAACCCACCTCAATACCTTCATAAAGCTGCTGGGCAATAAACATCGTCTTTTTGGCTGAAAAATTTAGTTTACTGGAGGCTCTCTGCTGCAGAGTACTGGTGGTAAAGGGAGGATAGGGATTCCTCTTTCTCTTTCGCTCATTGATTTTGCTTACCTCAAATTGCCTTTCCTGCAGCTCATCAATTATCTCCTGCATTTCTTCCTCACCGGGTATATTAAACTCTTCACCATTTATATGGTGCAGTTCTGCTTCCATATCCTGCTCATCTTTCTTTAAGACTGCATCCAGGGACCAGTATTCATCAGGTTCAAAAGCCTCAATTTCTTTTTCCCGTTCACAGATAATTTTTACCGCAACTGTCTGGACCCGGCCTGCACTAAGGCCTTTTCTAACTTTTTTCCAGAGCAGAGGGCTTAATTTATAACCCACCAGTCTATCCAGTATACGCCTGGCCTGCTGGGCATTAACCAGGTTTTCATCAATAGAACGACAGTCATCAATAGCCTGCTGTACTGCCTCCCGGGTTATCTCATTAAAGGCTATCCTGTTATTTTCTTCATCCAGCTTAAGAGCCCGGGCCAGATGCCAGGAAATAGCCTCACCTTCCCGGTCGGGGTCTGTAGCGAGATATACATTCTTGCTTTTTTTAACCTCTTTTCTCAATCTTTTTAATACATCACCTTTACCCCGGATGGTAATATATTTAGGCTCAAAATTTTCTTCAATATTAACTCCCAGCTGACTCTTGGGGAGATCTATGACATGTCCATTTGAAGCCTGAACCTTATAATCCTTTCCTAAAAATTTACCAACTGTTTTTGCCTTGGCCGGTGATTCAACAATCACTAGATTAAAATCCTTTTTGGCTGCCATCTTATTACCTCCATCACTTACTGTATTATTAAATTGAATATCGAATATCCAATTGTGGTGCTATTATTTAATATTAACACAACTTTTGAAAATCAAAGCTCCTATTGACAGATTATAATTTACCGTTTTCTTATTATATTGGTTTTAAAAGATTTTGTAAACCCTCAAAACAATATTTTTTTCCCGGCCGGGAAGAAACAAGCCCTTTTATTTCCAGTTCCAGAAGCAGAGAATTTAACTTTTCTATCTTGATAGAACAGGATTCTGCTATTTCACTGACATGCAGTTCTCCTTTATCCTGCAGGGTGTGCAGCACTTTTTCCTCCTGTTTGTTTAACTGGATATATTTTTTCTGTTTATCTTTTTTGGTCTCAGATTGAGAATCAATTTTTTTCTCCTGAAAAATATTATCTAAAATATCTTCCAGCCGGGTAACCGGAAGAGCATATTCTGTAAGCAGAGTATTACAGCCCCTGCTGGTGGGGCGATTAATATTCCCCGGAACTGCAAAAACTGTTCGCCCCTGACTGTGGGCCAGTTCTGCAGTGATTAGAGAGCCACTCTGTTCTGCCGCCTCAATTACCACCGTTCCCTCAGCCAGACCACTGATTATTCGGTTCCGGCTGGGGAAATTTTCAGAGCGGGGTTTGGTGCCCAGAGGAAACTCAGAAATTACAGCTCCCCGATCGGCTATTTCAGAATATAATTTTTCATTTTCAGGGGGATAAACAACATCCAGACCTGATCCCAGAACAGCAGCAGTATTACCCTCTCCCTTAAGGGCTCCTCTGTGACTGCAGGAATCTATCCCCCGGGCCATACCGCTGACCACAGTGATGTTGTGCTGATCCAGCTTATAGGACAATTTTTCGGCGACCTCACGTCCATATGCCGTACAGCGCCGGGAGCCCACCAGGGCTACTGCCGGCCGGGAAAAATCACAGACACCTTTTTTGTATATAACAGGGGGTGGGTTTTTTATATTTTTTAGTTTATCGGGATAGTCCTGTTCACCATAACATAAATAATTTATATTTTCAGCAGCCAATTTTTCCTGTACTTCTGAAATATTGATCTTTTTTCTTTTTTTTATCAGCAGTCCCGGTTTTATATTTAATCCCTTTACATACTTCAGCTTACGGTAACCGGCTTCCCAGGCTTCCTGTAGGCTGTCAAAATAATCTGCTAACTTTTTGATACTTACCAGTCCCAGACCTTTAATCAGGCTGAAACCCAGCCAGTATTCTTTCTGCAAATTTATGCCTCCTCAATAAGGGTTTGTGATTAAAAATGATTTTTCAAAATTATTCATTGACTTTTTTTCTTCACAGCCTTAATTGTTTCCGGAGTAGTTCCACAGCAGCCCCCCAGTATCCGGACTCCCGATTTTTCAAATTCAGGTACATAATTGGCAAAATCTTCAGGCTGCTCGGGATAATAAACTGTTCCTTCTCTCAGCTCCGGTTTACCGGCATTGGGAAATGCAGAGAGGGGCCTATCCGTGTTTTTTTTCATCTCTTTTATTATAGATACAGTTATTTCAGCACCAGGAGTACAGTTGGTGCCAATAACCTCCACTCCGTATTCCTCGGCCAGATCGACAAATTCTGGCACTCCGATACCCATGACCGTTTTTTTATTTTCCTGAAAATTCATCTGGGCAATCACCGGAATATCCACCTCAGAGGCAGCCGCCAGAGCCTGTTCCATTTCTTCCAGGGCGGTGATTGTCTCGATGATAATTACATCTACTCCTTCTTCAGCCAGAATGGAAATTTGTCTCCGATAGGACGAAAATGCTTCCCGGGGTTTAAGATCCCCCAGAGGCTGCAGCATTTTTCCGGTTGGACCCACAGAACCGGCCACTATTATATCTCCTCCGGCGGCCTCAGCTGCTTTTTGGGCCAGCTGGACCGCACGCTGATTTAGAGCAGTAAAATCACTTTCCAGTCCTTCCTGCTGTAAGCGAACATAGCTGGCTCCAAAAGTATTGGTTTCAATTAATTCAGAACCAGCATTCAAAAAACTTGCATGTACTTCTATTATTTTTTCCGGATGGGTTATATTCCATTTTTCAGGGGCTTCTCCGGGAGCTAAACCTTCTTTTTGCAGAGAAGTGCCCATTGCTCCGTCTCCAATTATCATTTTTTGTGAGGTTAATTTTTGTTCAAAAATACTCATATTAATTTCTCCCTTTCTTCAGGTTATTTCTTTCTTGATATTCCCCGCCTGATAGGAACTCCTGACCAGGGGACCGGCTTTGATATATTTAAAGCCCATTTTTTTGCCTACTTTTTCATACTCTTTAAATTTTTCTGGTTTAATATAATCAGCTACCGGATAGTGGCTCCGGGATGGTCTAAGATACTGCCCTACAGTCAGCACCTCACAGCCGGCTTTAAGCAGATCTCTCATTACTTCCTTGATTTCACTTTCTTTCTCCCCCAGACCCACCATTAAACCGGATTTAGTAATAATATTCTTATTATGTTTTTTTACATAGTTAAGAACAGCAAGTGATCGTTCATAATCTGCCTCAGGACGGACATCACTGTAAAGACGGGGTATGGTCTCCACATTGTGGTTGTAGATATCTGGTTCTGAGGTCAAAACTTTATTTAGAGCCCTGTAATTTAATTGAAAATCAGGAGTTAATACTTCTACAGAAAGGTTGATATCTAAATCTTTCAGCTGATTTACACATCTGGCAAACTGCCCTGCGCCCCCCAGAGGCAGATCATCCCGGGTAACCGAAGTAATAACCACATGTTCTAGTTCCATTTTTTCTGCAGCCCGGGCAATTTTTTGCGGGGTTTGGGGATCAGGTTCCTGAAGCTCACCCTCCTGTACAGCACAAAAAGCACAGCTGCGGCTGCAGGTGGGGCCCAGAATTAAGAAAGTGGCCCGGCTCTGCCCATAACACTCTTTGCGGTTGGGACAATGGGCCTGCCGGCAGACAGTATCCAGTTTGAGCTCACCCAAAAGCTTCTGGGTCTCATGAATTATTTTGCTTTCCGGCTGCCTGTTCTGCAGCCATCGGGGTAGTCTATTCATAAATATTACCTCACTCAAATATTTATTATGACTGCACTGTAAAAATAATTTTTAGCTAATTTTTAAAAACCATTACTGTCATCAAAGTACTGTCCTGAAAACAGTTTTAAATTGAAAAATCTTGCCCCTGGTTGGGGAACAAAACATCATTTCTTAATAAATAATATACGGTATTTGATTTAGTACTTATGATTCCATTCCTTACTGGAATATTTCTCCTGTTTTAGCCTGTGAGCCAGCGTTTTTTCTTCCGGGGTAAGTTTACCTGAGCTAATTTTTACTTCAAATTCATTCTCCCATTCGGCCACCAGGTTTTGTTTAATTTTATCAGTTTTAATCTCCCGATCGGATTCTGTGCTGAGGTCAGTCGCTTTTTTCTGAAAACGATGTTTTTCTATCCGACGCCGGCGGGGTTCTTCATATTTTAACAGTGAATAAAGCAGATCAGAATCTATTTTTATAGGTATCGAGCCGTGCTGCAGAATAACACCCTCCTTACGGGTCTGGGCACTGCCCACCAGTTTCCTGCCTCCGGCCACTACTTCATAACGGGAGGGGGCATCAAAACAGGCGGAAGAAAATCCACTATCTGAATCTCCGCTCATTTTTTTTACGGCCACTTTTATACCTAAATCACGAAGAGCTCGTACAATACCCCGGCTTATTTTTCTATAGCTGGGGACAATACCTTCCGGTAAAAAATTCAGATCTTTTCTAACAATTATGCTGTAAGTAATCTCCCGGTCATGAAGAATAGTCCGCCCCCCCGTCAGCCGGCGAACCGGTATAATATTTTGCTCCCGGCACCGGAAATGATCAATCTCTTCTACAATTTTTTGAAAATATCCCAGAGAAAGACCCGGGGGTGTCCACTCATAAAAGCGAACTGTAGGTGGGACCACACCTTCTTTGTGCTGTTTAAGAACCGCCTCTTCCAGAGCCATATTATAGTACGGATGAAGAGGACCATCATCCAGCAGTCTCCACTGCACAATTAATCAAACCCTTTCTAAATATATTCATTTCTAGCATTATATATATTTATTCATAGACATCTTTAAAAAAGTTATCCAGAGAATAATCTGTATAGCGGCGGGTAAATAAATATAATAAAACAGCAGTACCCAGCACCACCCCATACAGCATTATCTCAGATAATAATAATACTTCATGTATAAAATATATCATAGATAACCGCAGTAAATTAAAAACAGAAAACAAAAACATAAGATAGGAGGTAATTATTCCAAATTTCCTCCAGATGTTTTCTCGATAATGCTTATAAATCATAAAACTAAATATAAAACCTAAAACCAGCAGAATACCGGTCAAAAAATTTTCCAAAAACATCATAGCCTGCCAGAAATCCTCATAATGTTCCAGCACCTGATAGGCCCGGCGAAGCTGAAAAAAAGATATAAAAGCAAAAACTGTAGAAATTAACCACAGGAAGGTCATACGCATACTTTCTTTTAAAGTACCCCGGGTAAAGTGGCTCTTAAGACGGGGGAAAAAGCCAATAATCAGCAGCAAAACAATAAACACAGTGAAGAAAAACATAAAAGCCACTGTTAAAAACCCCTTCCAGCTATTGCCAGCTATTTATTGTAAACTATAGTCAGTGCATAAAAGATTATCCTAACAAGAAAACTACAGCTGTACCCCCCGGTCCAGGCTCCGATACTGTACAGCTTCGGCCAGATAACTGGTTTTTATTTTCTTGGCTCCATCTCCTTCCAGATCAGAAATAGTACGGGCCAGCCTGAGAATGCGGTCATAAGCCCGGGCACTTAAACCCAGCTCTTCAACAGCATTTTCCAGTAAATGCTGCCCCTGGGTCTCCGGCTGACAGAACTTCTTAATTTTTTGGCCGCTGAGCTCGGAATTATAATTAAATTTTTCATTTTTATACCTCTGGTTCTGCCGCTCCCGGGCAGCAAGAACCCGCTTTCTTATTGTGGAGGATGCCTCCCCGGAAGAATGATCCGTAATTTCAGCAACACTGAGACCCGGGACATGGATATGAATATCAATTCGGTCCAGGAGGGGGCCGGAAATACGGCTGCGGTAACGTTTGATCCGGGGAACCGTACAGCTGCATTCTTTTCTTTTATCTCCATAATAACCACAGGGACAGGGATTCATGGCTGCCACAAGTGTAAAATCAGCGGGAAAAGTTACCGTCATCTCCGATCTAACCAGAGTAACTGTTCCCTCCTCCAGAGGCTGTCTTAACATCTCCAGTACATCTCTCTTAAATTCTGGCATCTCATCCAGAAATAGAGTTCCCCTGTGTGCAAAACTCACCTCACCAGGTTCCGGGTTTCTGCCACCTCCGATAAGTCCGGCCCGGGTTACATTGTGATGAGGGGCCCTAAAAGGACGATCCCGAATCAATCCCTCCTGTACTTCTTTCAGACCCATTATACTATATATCTTTGTTAATTCAAGAGCTTCCTTTTCTTTTAAAGGAGGTAAAATAGTCCTGAGCCGGCGGGCCATCATTGTTTTTCCGGACCCCGGAGGACCAATCATCATTATATTATGAGATCCGGCAGCTGCCACTTCAAGTGCTCTCCGGGCTTCCTGCTGGCCTTTTATTTCAGAAAAATCTACCTCATACTCCTGGGCAGTAATCACTTCATTTTCTGCTTCAGGAGAGCAGTTAATCTCCTGCTGATTAAAAAAATCGACAACATCACAGAGATTCCGGACAGGAATTATTTCCGGTCCCTCCACTAAAGCCCCTTCTCTATAATTTTTTTGAGGCAGGACAATTCCTTTTTTGTCCACAGCATTAGCTTCTTCAGCAAGGGGAAGGGCCCCTTTAATCACTTTGATCCTTCCACTAAGTGATAGTTCACCTGCCAGCAGATAATCATCAAGATGATCCTCCACAATTTTTCCCGAAGCGGCCAGAATTCCACAGGCAATTGCCAGATCAAAATGAGGCCCTATCTTTTTAATATCGGCCGGAGCCATATTAATGGTTATCTTTTTTACCGGAAAATCAAATCCGGAATTTTTAATGGCCGATCTAACTCTTTCCCGGCTCTCCCTTACCGCTTTATCGGGCAGACCTACAATGTCAAAAGAGGGAAGACCTCTTGATATATCAACCTCAATACTAACCGGCAGAGCCTTAACTCCTATTAGAGCAGCACTGGTGGTCTCGGAAAGCATGGTCTATTTCCCCCTGAAGTATGTTTTTGTCATACATTATAATATTAAAATGCATTTTTTAGGTGCTCTATATTATAATAACTACCGTTCTGAGATTCACCACGGCAGTTATTTTTCCTGACCCTTACCGCCAGCACATCAAATCTTTTTTTGAAATTATCATACTGCCGGTTTTCTTTTAAATAACAGAAGGCCAGTTTTCTTAATTGATTTTGTTTCTGAAAATTGACAGCTGACTGGGGTGGGCCGAAATAATCACTGCTTCTGGTCTTAACTTCAATAAAAATAATAACTTCTTTTTTACAGGCTATCAAATCGATCTCTCCCAGCTGTAAGCTGTAATTTTGGGTTAAAAGGTTATAACCCCGTTCCTCCAGATATTCTGCTGCCTTTTTTTCTCCCCAGCGTCCAAGCTGATGCCGGTTCATTTTTATATTCCTTCCTTTACTTCATTGAATAAAATGAGCTTTATTATGAAAAGGTCAACTTTTCATGTTCAAAATGCTGCCCTTTGATTTTAACATAAATATAACTCTCTTCCTTCTGCAGCAGCTTAAAAAATCAAGGACTGTTTTATTATTTACCATTATTTAATATATTCTCCATATTTTTCTATACTCCTGCAAAAAAAATTGTCACAAATTCTCTAAATCAACTTTACGGTCCAGAAATTTCATCAGGGGAATACCCACAGCATAAACAGCTCCGATTTGTCCCAGGCCCACAAATAAGACATGAGCCAGATAATTGATTACAAAATAAGTAAACCGGGACACTTCCGGATCCATCAGTGGATCAGCCGGCCGAAGTCCCACCACAAAGTAGAGTATAAGACCAACTCCCAGGGCATTAAACACTACCGGATAAATACCGGCTGTAAAAATAGAGCGGGCCCGGGCCGTGAATACAGCTGCAGCCAGGGTTATCAGAGAACCAAATATTATATCTATCAGACCCAGCCCCCCAAATATATTGGCAATCATAACTCCCAAAAAGAGTCCAATAGCTGCCGGATAACCCATAAAATAAGGCAGAAGAGTCAAAGCTTCACTGACCCTCATCTGTACAGGACCATAAGAAATCGGATGAGCAATTAAGGTTATAACTACATACACGGCAGCAATAAGTGCCACCCGGGTTACTGTTTTACTTTTCACTTTTTTAAAACTCCTTTTTATTAGACAGCAGATACTGTCCGTAGTATTTGATAAAGCAGGATTTTGCGAACTGCTTTAAGCATATAAAAAAGATTAAACAGGTTTACTAAATCCTCAGGCAATGCACTGAGCCTTTATCTAATTTGAGTTCCCGGACTGCTGGTTTTCGGCAACAATCTTAAAGGAGCTGCGGTGGATTGGAGAAGCACCATATTCCCTTAAAACCTCAATATGCTCGGCTGTCCCATAACCCATATTAGCAGAAAAATTATATTCCGGATACTGTTCAGCAAAATCCAGCATAATCCGGTCCCTTGTAACCTTGGCCGCTATGGAAGCGGCAGCAACAGCATTTACCCGGCTGTCACCATTTATAACAGCCTCCTGAGAAATATCAACCTGTGGTAAATTCATTTTACCATCAATCAATAAGTATTCGGGTTCTCGTTCTAGATTATCCAGTGCTTTTCGCATGGCTAAAAAACTGGCCTGCAGAATATTAATCTCATCAATTTTTTGGGGGCCCACCCTCCCTATGCCCACAGAAGCTTTTTCCTTAATTTCTTTGAAGAGAGCTTCCCGCCGGGCAGGTGATATCTTTTTGGAGTCATCAAGACCGATAATCCGGTGCTCGGGCTCCAGAATTACCGCCGCCGCCACCACCGGTCCGGCCAGCGGTCCCCGGCCCGCTTCATCCAGTCCGGCCACAGGATATATATCATCCTCCCACAGACTGCGCTCCTCCCGGGCCATCTGCTCATACTTTGCGGCCCGCTCTTTTTCTTGTTCTCGCTTTTTTTGATATTTCTCGGCCAGCTTCTGGACCCCTTTTCGGGGATCCTCCTTTAATTTTAAAATTAAATCCCGGCCCACTTCACGGCCGGAAAGCAGCTCTTTCAATTCTTTTATTGTATATTCACAGGTCTCCACTTTCTACCTCCCCCAGAAAACAAATTGGAAAATACTGTTATCTGTTCTAAACTGACCTATTACCGAACTTAATAAAAATTAAAGATAAATTTGAACAAAAAAGAAAAGGGTGAAAGAAAAATCTCTCACCCCTGCCTGATCCGGATCTATTACTCGGTTTCTTCTCTTCTCTGTTCTCTTTTCTCCTTAACACGCGATTTTTTACCCTGACGTTCGCGGAGATAATACAGTTTGGAGCGGTTTACATCTCCCCTTCTAATAACTTCTATACTCTCCAGATTGGGAGAGTGCAGGGGAAAGGTTCTTTCCACTCCCACACCGTGTGATATCTTACGCAAAGTAAAGGTTTCACTGACACCGGTGCCCTGACGTTTAAGCACAGTACCTTCAAAAGCCTGCAGCCTTTCATTTCCTCCTTCAACAACCCGAATCATCACCCGGACTGTATCTCCGGAATTAAATTCAGGTATATCATCCTGCATCTGTTCATTTTCTATATTTTTAATAATATCCATATGTCTCCTGGTCATACTGCAACCAGGTTTCACCTCCTTTAAAAATTTTATTCAGCTACCACCAGGCCGGACCCAGAAGCCGATCCAGAATTATGGACACAGCACTGCGAACCGATAGGTGGTTAAAATCGCCTCTACCATATACAGGTTCCAGAATATAATCACAGCGTTCCAGAGTCTCATCAGTCAGCCCCCAGCCTGTTCCAAAAACCAAAAGGAATGGAGGGCTATCTTCAGCTATTATTTGTTTTCTCATCTCTTTATAGGATAAAGAACCGCAAAAAGGACTGGCATCGGTGGCTACCAGCCGGGGAGCCTGTCCCCGACTTTCTTCTATATCATTTATCACATCACTTAAGGTATCCAAAATCTCCAGTACAGAAAAGGCCTGATGCCTGTTTTCATTGTATTCCGCCCCCTTACCTCCGGTCCAGTATTTTTTCATCCTCCGGACTAAAGCCTGCTGTGATTTAAGATGATTTACTACATAATATTTATTAATATCATAGGTCTTCCCGGCCCTTGATATATCATGTAAATCCAGATTGGTAATTGTGGTGGTAATCTTTTCACCCCGTTTATTGTATATGGGATGGTGTACCAGAGCCAGACTTACATCGGCCTGTTCTCTATTCATTTATCGTCACCCAACTCTTCCCTTATTTCCGCAAGCAGCTCCTCCTGACGGCCAGATAACTTCTTTTTTGTTATCAGATCCGGTCGGCGAAGCAGAGTCCTTTTCAGGGCCTGTTTGCTGCGCCAGCGCTTGATGCGGGCATGATCTCCACTTAAAAGTATCTCCGGAACTTTAAGACCTCTGTACTCCCGGGGTCGGGTATACTGGGGATAACCCAGCAGCCCCTCAAAAAAAGAATCTTCTTTTATAGAATCCTCATCACCCAGCACAGAAGGAAGCATCCGGGCCACAGCATTAACCAGCACCATAGCTGGCAGTTCTCCCCCGGTCAGTACATAATCTCCAATTGAAATCTCATCGGTTATTATGTTCTCCCGAACTCTTTCATCAACCCCTTCATAGTGGCCGCAGATCAAAATAAGTCCCTTACAGGTGCTGTACTCTTTCACAAGATCCTGATTGAGAGTTCGACCCTGGGGGGACAGCAGCACGGTGGGCACTTCAGAAGGGCGGTCCTTTTTCACATCCTCAACAGCTCGAAAAATGGGTTCCACTTTCATGACCATTCCGGCTCCACCACCATAAGGATAATCATCGGTAACCGAGTGCTTATCTTTAGTATAATCACGGATATCCACCAGATTTATCTCCAGCAGGTCCCGCTCCCGGGCCCGACCCATAATACTGTGCTCAAAAGGTCCGGAAAACATTCCGGGAAAAAGAGTTAAAATATCAATGAACATATTAAATCAGCTCCTGACTACAATTCCAGCAAACCGGGGATCGGACTAACTGTGATCAGTTCACTTTCACGGTCAACCCCCACAATAATATCCCGGGCCGCGGGAATCATATATTCCTTTTTGGGGACCCTGAACCAAAAACAAATCAGCCCCTCCAGTGGGCAGAACATCCTTCAGCTCACCCAGCTTTTCTCCACTTTCACAAACAACAGTATAACCAATAATCTGGTGTATATAAAAACTGTTTTCAGCCAGCGGGATCAGCTGTTCTTCAGGAATCTTTATATAATGATCCTTCAGCATCAGGGCCTGTTCAATATCATCAACCCCTGCTATTTTAAGGATAATATGATTTTTATGATAACGGACTCCTTCAATCTCCTGCACATTCAGAGAACCATCCCGCTCCAGATAAATTTCTGCCAGATGTTCAAACCTTTCCGGAAAATCAGTGAGGGGAAAGACCTTGACTTCACCCTTATTCCCCTGGCTGGAGACAATTTTCCCGATGGCTATATACTGCTGCATGCTAGTTCACCTTCCTGAAAACAAAATTACTTAATATCAACCACAACTTTTTTGTCTTCCTTGGTGGCGGCCGCATTAACCACGGTCCTTATTGCCCGGGCAATACGACCCTGTTTACCAATAACTTTTCCCATATCATTATCGGCTACTGACAGCTCCAGGGTGATAGATTTATCTTTTTCAATCTTTTTTACCTGAACCTGTTCCGGGTTATCTACAATAGAGCGGGCAATCTTTTCTACCATTTCCTGCACAGAAATCACCTCATTTCTAAATGACCAAACTACTGCTGATTATACTTTTCCATAACTCCCGCTTTTTCCAGCAGAGAGCGCACCGTATCCGAGGGCTTGGCTCCATCATTAAGCCATTTTAGAGCCTTTTCTTCATCAATATCATAGGTTTCCGGCTCAGTGGTGGGATCATAATAGCCCAGTTCTTCAATAAAACGACCCTGGGGAGCATATTTTGACTCAGATACAATCAGGCGAAAAGAGGCACTCCTCTTTTTACCAACTCTTTTTAGTCTGATTTTCACACCCATCCTAACACCTCCTTAACAGGATATAATACAGAACAAAATTTAAAAAAAGAAATTTTTATTAGCTATTTTAAAAAAACTTGTTACAATCATCAATTACCCATAAAAGGTATATTCAAATCCTTCAGGCTTCGCTTACCACCTTTGCCCAGCTGACCTTCATTCACCTTTTTCATCATCTTTTTGGTCTGATCAAACTGTTTTAGCAGTCTGTTAACCTGCTGAATTGAGGTTCCACTACCCCGGGCAATTCTTTTGCGGCGGCTGCCGTTAATAATATCCGGATCCTGTTTCTCCTCTTCAGTCATCGAATTAATAATTGCCTCAATATAGTCCAGCTCCTGTTCATCAAACTGAAGATTTTTCAGCTGTTTGGCAGCCCCCAGACCGGGTATCATACCCAGCAGCTGGTCCAGGGAGCCCATATTGCGCACCTGGTCCATCTGGTCCAGAAAATCATCAAGAGAAAATTTATCCTGTCTTATTTTCTCTTCCAGTTCCTGAGCTTTCTTTTGGTCAATATTCTCTTCAGCCTTTTCAATAAGGCTGAGCACATCTCCCATACCCAGAATGCGTGAGGCCATCCGCTCCGGATAAAAAGGTTCCAGGTCTTCCAGCTTTTCACCATTTCCCACAAATTTTACGGGTTTTCCCGTAACCGTTTTAATTGACAGAGCGGCACCACCCCGGGCATCACCATCCAGTTTGGTCAAAATCAAACCGGTAATATTCAGTATTTCATCAAAATCCCGGGCCACATTAACTGCATCCTGACCGGTCATGGCATCAACAACCAGCAGGGTTTCAGCAGGATTAACTTCCTGCTCAATATCCTCCAGCTCCTGCATCATTTCCCGGTCCACATGCAGACGGCCAGCGGTATCCAGAATCACTGTATCCCGACCGTGAGATTGGGCATAACTAATCGCACCCCGGACTATGTCCACCGGGTTTTTCTCATCCCCCATGGAAAAAACAGGCAGATTTAGTTCTTCTCCCAGCTGCTGCAGCTGGTCAATTGCGGCCGGACGATAAATATCACCGGCAGCCAGCAGCGGCTGCTTGCCGTCAGCGGCAAGTTTTTTTGCCAGTTTTCCGGCAGTGGTAGTTTTACCTGAACCCTGTAACCCACAGAGCATGATAACCGTGGGCGGTTGAGGTGAAAATTCAAGTTTGCTTCTTTCTTTGCCCATCAGTTCTGAAAGCTCTTCATTCACAATTTTTATGACCTGCTGGCCGGGAGTCAGACTCTCCATTACATCTTTGCCTACAGCTCTCTCTTCAACCCGGCTTACAAAATCCTTGACCACTTTATAGTTAACATCGGCCTCCAGCAGAGCCATTTTAACTTCCTTCAGTGCTTCTTTAACATCATTTTCATTGAGTTTGCCTTTTCCTTTCAGGCGGTTTAAGGTGTTCTGCAGTTTTTCCGACAATCCTTCAAATATCATCTCAGCACCTCCTCNGGGGCAAACTGATAAAATACATAACAGCAGCTGTAATCATAAAACTATTTTCCTCAGGTTTTATCCGTTCATAATCAGGTNACATCCGAAACCCAAAAAAGTTAACCAATTTCTATNTGCAGCCCCACATTCATAAGGCCTGCTGACAAAAAACATTCCCCAAATTATTTCTCTGATTAAGGGCTAAATCAAATCTTCTAATTCTTCAAGACGACGGGATAAAACCAATTCTTTGGTTTCTTTTTTTAGGTCTTCTGTTTTAATTTCTTTTGTGAAATTTTCAATAAAATCTCTAAGCTCACGGTTTTTTTCCACCAGCTGAAGCTTGTTTTCATATGTCCGGAGAATATCTTCAGACCGGTGAAGATGATCATATACTCCCTGGCGGCTGATATCAAGTTTCTCCGCTATTTCACCCAGAGACAGATCATGAAAAAAGTAAAGTTTCATAATCTCCTGCTGTCTGGGGGTCAGCAGTTCACCATAATAATCATACATCAATGTTAAATACATAGTTTTCTCCAGCAAATCAACCACCTACACTGTTAAGTTTTATCACTTTACAGCACATTATACATTATTGAATATTAACTGTCAAGCAGAACTAAAAACAGAATTATTCAGAAAAAAGTGCTTCCACAAACTGGTCGGGATCAAAATCCTGCAGGTCTTCTGCCTCTTCACCAACCCCTATTAATTTAATGGGCAGACCCAGTTCATTTTTTATGGCAACAACAATGCCCCCTTTGGCGGTTCCATCCAGCTTGGTCAAAGCAATTCCATCCACATCAACAGCTTCATCAAAAAGTTCGGCCTGGGAAATGGCATTCTGTCCCGTGGTGGCATCAAGTACCAAAAGAACTTCTTTATGGGCTGTGGGGGCTTCTTGTGCAATAACTCTTTTCACCTTCTGAAGCTCTTTCATTAAGTTTTTCTGAGTATGCAGCCGACCGGCGGTATCAACAATCAAAAGATCAGCATTTCTGGCTTTAGCAGCCTGAACGGCATCATAGGCCACTGCAGCCGCATCTGAGCCAGCCTGCTGAGAAATCACCTCAACTCCCAGACGCTGGCCCCAGACTTCAATCTGTTCTATGGCTCCGGCCCTAAAAGTGTCACCGGCGGCAAACATAACTTTTTTGTCCTGAGCCCGGTAGCGCTCAGCTATTTTGGCCATAGTGGTTGTTTTCCCTACTCCATTTACACCAACCATGATGATAATATTTAAATCAGCCGAAAGCTCCAGGGGCTCAAAATCCGATTTTAATATCTGAACCAGTTTTTCCTGAAATTCGGTAAACAGCTCCTCCGGATCCTCAATCTCTTCTTCTCGAGCCCGGGTACGAAGTTCTTCCACCATATCCATGGTAGTTTTAATCCCGACATCAGCCTGAACCATAAGCTCTTCCAGTTCGGTAAATAGTTCATCATCAATTTTACTGTAACCCCGAAAAAGGCTGCCCAGTTTATCCACAAAACCTTCTCTGGTTTTGGCAAGACCATCCTTGAGTCTGGTAAAAAAACCTTTATCTGCAGCAGATTCCTGTTCTGCAGTTTCTTCCTGTTTATTATTTCCAAAAAAGTTCATCACAGCACCTCCTATTACCTGTCTGTCAAATTAGTTTATGATATTTTATTCTGAGATTCAATAAAAATTTTTAAAAAATCACAACATCATCATTAAATTCTATAATATATCAATAAAATTGCACCTTCCGGTTAAAAAAATTCCCGCTTTTTATATCAACTCTATCTCCTGACAGAGAGCCGTAAACTTTTGAGCTATCTCCAGTCTTTTCTGGCGAAGTTTAACCTCCTCTTGAGAGGTATTAACCTCAAACAATTTCTGTTCCAGCTGCTCTTTCTGATCAGCCAGATCGAAAAGTTCAGCAGAAGGTTTAATCACATTTACCCCCTTGATTTCGGCTTTTTCAGAATGCCCAATAGCTGCTATCGGCCGCCCCCAGGTTCCCGGTCCGGCCATGGCATCACTGATATGCATAACACCCGTACCCCCGGGGTGGGTGTGCACCACCATACAGTTGGGAGGGATCACCTCTGTATAAGCCCGGCGGAGTGATATATCACTTATATCCTGATAGCTGGAGGCCAGAAGACGGGAGGGAACATAACCCATACCCCCGACCACAATATCACCGGCCTGCTGAATTGTACCGGACTCCGAAATACTTCCCACAGCAGCAACCTCCCGGCCCTGCTCAATGGAAATCGATTTTTCTACCAGACTCCGGGCAAATGAACTATCAATAGAAGTAATTTCGGGAATTTTGGGCAGCCTCCAGTCGGGACCTGACTTTTCTTTTAGAGAGAACACCTGCTGTTTCTTTGCGGCAGCAGGCAGTTCTTCTGAAATATCAAGATATTCCAGATGCAGCTTACTGGAAGCTCTGAGAGCCTCCCGTTCTTCATCCATATTCAGAGCGGCCAGTGATTTTAGCTGTATTTTTTCCGACCTGCTGGCCAGACGGAAATATTCCCGGTGGGGATAAAGGATACCCACTCCCGCTTCCCGGCCGCTTTTAACTCCCACCTTTACTACCGGAATATCCAGAATATTTATTCCGGCTGTACTGACAATAATACCTGTTTTGCCCGGTTTTAAAGAAATCATAACCGCATTTTCCGGAAGCTGATTAATCATTTCCAGAAAAGAGAGGTGGCTGATATCCGTAAGACCGGATAGCAGTTTTCGATAGGGCAGTCCTGAAGAACCTCCATTGATTATTTCAGATCTGCCCGTGATGATCCCTTCCTGATTGGTAAATCCGATCACTCCTGCCGAACGGCCCTGACCCAGCCTGCGGGCCCGTTCAACCAGATCATCAATTATTTCCTGTGAGATAGCTTTAATTTTGTGCAAATTCAACACCTTCTTCATCAAATTTAAGTGAAATCAGCCGGGAGATCCCGGACTCCTCCATGGTCACTCCATACAGGGTCTCCACCCGGCTCATCATATGTTTGCGGTGGGTAATAATTATAAATTGAGCTATTTTAGAATACTGTTCAATAAAATCAGTAAACTTAGCCAGATTAACATCATCCAGGGGGGCATCAATCTCATCCAGTATGTAGAGAGGACTGGGATTTACATTCAGAAAAGCAAAAACCAGGGCAATCGCCGTCAGTGCCCTCTCCCCACCGGATAAAAGAGAAAGCCTTTTCAGGTCTTTTCCGGGGGGACGGGCCGAAATCTCTACTCCGGTATTCAGATAATCCTGTTCATCTGTCAGCTTCAGCTCAGCCTTACCCCCATTAAACAGCCTGGTGAATATCTCCTCAAATTCCTCTTTGATCTCCAGAAATGTTTCATAAAACAGCTGGCCCATGGTGCTTTCTATTTCAGATATTATTTTTTCCAGACTCTCCCGGGCACCAAGCAGGTCTTCTTTTTGTTCAATTAGATAATCCACCCGTTCCTTCAGTTCTTCATACTCTTTAACCGCACTTTCATTTACAGGCTGTAATTTTTTAATTTTACTTCTTAATTCATTTATTTTTTGTTCGGCCTTTTTTTCATTTTCAAGCTCCACTCTTTCCGGAGGTGAATCAGTTTCAGGATCATAATCATATTCTGCAGCCAGTTTTTCATTAATTCTCTTTTGATCATTCTGCAGCTGATTTATCTTTAGATCAAGTTCATGAATCTGCTCCCGGCATTCTTCCAGACGGCTGTAGGCGGGTTTTACTTTTTTTTCCAGGCTTTCAACCTGTTCTTTCCTGTGGGCAACCTCATCTTCTGATTTTTCAATCTCCCCGGCCAGCTCCTCCACCCGACCGGAAAATTCATCAATCTGCTGCTGTAATTTCTGTTTTTCCTGTTTTAGTTCATGCCTCTGGTTTTTTATCCTGGAAAATCTTTCACAAATAGTATTAATTCTGTCCTGGGTATTTTCGATCTCCTGTCTCATTTGCTCTATATTTTCAGAAATATCTTCAATTTTTTGTTCAATGGTAGCTTTCTGAACCCGAATACTGGCTCTCTGTTCCTGCAGCTTCTCCAGATTCTGTTCCAGTGAGCTAATTTTTTCCTTAAGCCCTTTTACAGCTTCCTTCTCCCGGGCCTGATCCTCTGCCGCTGTATCAAGTTTAACCACAATATCTTTTTTTTCCTGTCTCAGTTTCTGCATTTTTTTCAGGAGGGAATAAAAATTTTCTCTTTTCCTGGTTAAAAAGGAAGAAGACCTTTTTAGTTCCCGCAAACTGCCCTCCAGATCTTTTAGAAAGCTGTTTTTTTCAATTGATAGGTCCTGAAGCTGCTGTTCAGTTTTGTCAATTTTATTTATTAGTTCCCTCTTCATTTTTTCGGCTTTTTCAAGCCGGTCTTTAACCTCCTGACCCTCACATGCCAGCTGTTCAGTAAGATCACTTAACTTATCAATCTCCCGTTTGCGTTCCAGAAACTGCTGGTTGCGATTTTTAGAACTGCCCCCGGTCATTGCTCCTCCGGGATTTATAATCTCTCCTGCAAGAGACACTATTTTATAACGGGTATCAATTTTTTTGGCTATCCGGGAGGCAGAGGCCAGATCTCTGGCAAAAAGAACCCGCCCCAGAAGATAGTCCAGAAGCGGGGTGAACTTTTCCGGAGCAGAAACCAGCCGGGCCCCAATTCCTATAAAACCATCCTGGTTTTTAAGATTCAGCTCCCGGGGATTGATCCTCTGACCATTTATCATATTCAGAGGTAAAAAAGTGGCCTGCCCGGAATCAGTCTCTTTTAGATAATTTATCGCCTTCTGGGCAGTATCATCTTGCTTTACTACAATATTCTGCAGTCTGCTGCCCAGGGCTGAGGCAGCTGCATCTTCAAATTTTTTATCAACCGTTATTATATCAGCCACCGGGTCAATCAGACCCGGAAATTTTTTCCTGCTGCCAAGAATTGCTTTTACTCCCTGATAATAACCCTGATAATTGTTTTCTCTTTTTTGAAGAAACTCCAGACGGGACTGACTTTCATTATACCTGCTTTTGATTTCTTCAAAGCGATCATTGATTTTTTTAACTTTTTTTTCTGTTTTTTTCAGCTGTTTTTTATTCTGCTGCTGACATTTCTTGAGCTCCTGCAGCTTACTTTCTTTTTGAACTCCGATTTCTATTAACTCCTTTTTTTGCTTCAATACTGCCCGGGCCTCTCTGAGGCTGTCTCTGCATTCCGACAAAATCTCCCGCAGACGGGATCTGACATGTTCTATATTCTCTTCAGTTCTGTCCCGTGCAGATCTCAATCTGTTTCTTTGTTCATCATTAATAAACTCACTCTGTTTTTTCTCAATCCGGGCCCGATGGTTTTCCATTTCCTCTTTTTTGCTTTCTATTTTTTTATCCAGATCATTAAGCTTTCGCAGTTTTTGATTCTTTTTTTGCTGCAGAGATTCTTTTTTCTCCTGCAGATTTTTCTTTCTCTGTTTATAATTTTGTATCTTTTGCTCTAATCTCTGCTGCAGTTTTTCCTTTTCCTTCTGCTCGCGTTCCAGGCTGTTAAGCCGCTCTCGATTTATTTCCAGTTTGTTATGAGCTTCTTCCGCTTTTGCTTTAAAACGATAATGGACCTCTTTTTTTTCATTTAACTCATTTTCTATTTCGGACAGCAGTTCTTTTTGGTTGTTTAATCTGTCATTTAGTGATGAAAATTTAGTACTGTAATCCTGACGTTTTTCAGTTAGCTTATGTTTTTTAGCCTTCTGCTCCTCGAGATTTTCTTTTATGTAATCCCATTTATTCTGTAACAAATTGATCTCTATTTTTTGCAGCCTTTCTTTTAGTCTGCGGTATTCTTTAGCTTTATTAGCCTCTTTTTTCAGGCCTGGAAGCTGATTCTGCAGTTCAGAGACAATGTCTTCAATCCTCTGCAGATCACTGCTGTTCTTCTCCAGCCTTTTTTCGGTTTCTTCTTTGCGCTCCCGGTGTCTGCTGATACCGGCACTTTCTTCAAATAACTCCCGGAGTCTTTCCGGACGGCTGTTAATTATAGAGGTTATCTGTCCCTGGCCGACAATCGAATATGACCTCTTGCCCAGTCCCGTATCCATTAGCAGCTGTTCAATATCTTTAAGGCGACAGTGGGAATCATTTAAATAATAACTGCTCTGTCCTTCAGAATTCACCTGCCGACCAATGGTCACCTTTTTGCTGTCCAGGGGGAGATTACCCTCTTCATTGTTTATATAAAGGGTAACTGAGGCCTCACTTCGGGCCCGGTGTCCATCACTCCCGGCAAAAATTACATCCGACATACGAGAACCCCTGAGTTCCCGTGCACTCTGTTCTCCCAAAACCCAGCGTACGGCATCCACAATATTGCTCTTCCCGCTGCCATTGGGGCCCACTATAGCAGTTAAGGGGGCATCAAACTCCACCTCAACACTATGGGCAAATGATTTAAAACCATCCAGCTCTATTTTTTCCAGAAACAAGTATCTCACCTCTCAGAGCCCAGCTGTTTTAATTTTTGTACTTCCCGTTCCTTTAAATGCCGAAATTCACCTTCATCCAGTTCTCCCAGCTTCAGAAAAGCAAGTCCTATTCTTTTCAGGCTGATAACATTGTGTCCTAATTGACCACACATCCGGCGTACCTGTCGATTCCGGCCTTCATGAATAGTCAACAAAAAAATTGATTTAGCATCACTTACATATATTTCTTCAAGCTCAGCCGGAGCTGTTTCTCCATCCTCAAGCTCAATACCTTCACAAAACCGATTCCGGTCCCGGGAAGTTAACTTTCCCTCAATTTCTGTCATATAGGTTTTATCAATTTCATGGGCCGGATGAGTCAACAAATTGGTTAACTGGCCATCATTGGTTATCAAAAGCAGACCGGAAGTATCATAATCCAGGCGGCCCACGGGATAAACTCTTGGGGACGATTCCGGAATATAATCCAGAACTGTTTTACGGCCCCGGGGATCATCCGTGGTACTAATACAGCCCACAGGTTTATGGAGTAAATAATATACCTTCTGTTCCGGAGAAATAACTTTTCCATCAACTTCAACCTTATCAGTACCGGGATCAACTTTAAAACCCATTCCTGTCACAACTTTACCATTGACCCGGACCCGGCCCTCTGCAATTATTTCTTCTGATCTGCGCCGGGAAGCCACTCCAGAATGGGCCATATACTTCTGCAGCCGTTCCATAGACCTACCTCCTGTCCAGGATATTTTATATTATTCACTGCTCGCTTCCGGCAGTTCTTCAATATCATTAAGATCAAACTGACGCAAAAATTCACCGGTGGTACCATAAAGAATAGGCCGCCCCAGCTCCTCCTTGCGGCCCACTTCTTTTATTAAATCATATTTTCTCAAAGTCCGGAGGGTCCCTTCTGCATTTACACCTCTGATCTCTTCGATCTCCCCCCTGGTTACGGGCTGTCTGTAAGCCACAATAGCCAGTGTTTCCCGGGCCGCCTGGCTTAATGAACGGGACATCGAGGTATCATGCAGTTTTTTTATATAAGGAGCCAGATGTTCTTTGGTAACAAAAATGTAATTGCTATTATATTCTTTAAGCTGAATTCCATGAGATTTTTTTTCATTATATTCTTTTTCCAGTACAGCAACCAGCTCTTTAGCCTCCTCAATAGTAACATCCAGAGTATCAGCAAGTTCCTCCAGAGAAAGAGGTTCAGGGGCTGTAAAAAGGAGTGCTTCCACTGCAGCCAGATTATTTACATTCATGTTTTTTCACACTCCTCTACGGGAATAACTTCAATTGGGGTAAACAAATTATCCTGATAGATTTTAATTTCTTCAAGATAAACAAGTTCCAGAATGCTCAGCAGGGTAACCACCACTTCCAGAAAATCTTTTTTATTTTTTATAAAATCGCGAAAAAACCACCGCTTTTCTCCAGAGGAAGATAGTTTTTCTCGAATGTGGGAGGTCTTTTCTGCAACCCGATATTTTTCCTGATGCACAAAGTCGAGTTCGTTTTTTTGCCGATCAGATTCCTGCACCTTCCTGCTGTAGAGCAGCCGGTCATAGATGTTTTTCAGTTCTTCAGCCTCAATATTAAGCCTCAATTCATATTCATCTTCGGAGATATAGGTCATCTCTTCCGGACGAAAAAATATATTTTCAGCCTCAGCCCGGAATTCAGCAAGTTTTTTTGCTGCATTTTTAAAAAACTCATATTCCCTCAGACGGGCTACCAGATCAACTTCTTTTTCCTGTTTTTCTTCATTCTGTCTTCGGTCCGGTAATAACAGGCGGGCCTTCAGCTCTATCAATTCACCTGCTATAACCATAAATTCACTGGCCATATCCAGATCAAAAGACTGAAAGTAATCCGTATATTCCAGATACTGCTCAGTGAGGTGGGCCAGAGATATTTTATTTAATTCTATTTCATTCTCCCGGACCATCTGATAAAGCAAATCCAGAGGTCCTTCAAAACTGTCCAGCTTTACTTTATAGACCATTCAATCACCCTGCTTTAATTAATTATCCTTTTTTTGGCCGCAGTCCTCTAAACATTAAACAAAATTTCCCCAACCAGACTTTTTTTATATTTGTTTCATTTGCCAGCCGAAATCAAAATTGAAGATATGATTTTAGCACTGCTTTGTCCCTCAATTAGATACCCCTGTTCATTTTTCAACAGCTGAAGGGAAGGTGAACCAAAAATTCTAAAGTAATAAACCCATAAACAGATTTATCACAGGACGAATAATGCGGCCCAGAACACCTGTAGCCAGTAAAATAAAAATAATTATCATCCCCTGTGGCCCCTCCAGCTGATGAAAATACTGATCAAATTTACGGGGCAGCAGTCCTCTTAATATTTTGGAACCATCCAGAGGGGGAATGGGAATTAAATTAAAAACTCCCAGAGCAATATTTATCTGAATTCCCATGGATATCATCATCGCCACAATACCCATTACACTCTGCATTGAGGTAAAGGGAGAAATGAGGCCCGTCTGTATTAAAATCATCCACATCCCACTAAATAAAATGGCCATGATAAAATTGGACCCCGGACCGGCAAGCCCCACATACATCATCCCTTTTCTCGGATTTTCATAATAACTGGGATTTATGGGTACCGGTTTAGCCCAGCCAAACATCCTGGTTAATACCAGAACCAGGGTGCCTATCGGGTCCAGATGGGCCATAGGATTTAAAGTAAGCCTTCCCTCCATCTTGGCTGTGGGATCTCCCAGCAGATAGGAAACATATCCATGAGAAAACTCATGTACAGAAAGTGCAAGCAAAAAAACGGGCAAAAGAATCACAATTTGAACAAGCGTTTGTCCTATATTCACAATATATCTCTCCTTTCCCGGAACCTCAGTTTCGGGATCTTATTTTCTTAATTAACCTGTGGGCCAGCTCAATTTCCTGAGACCGGTTTTCTACCTCTCCCAGAATCCGGCTTTTCCTTATCTCCCCCAGGACTTCTTTTATCCTGGGGCCCGGTTTTAAACCAAGTTCCTGCAGCTTATTACCATCTATTTCCGGTTTTATATCTTTAACTTCCTTTAGATATTTTTCCAGCTCTAACTTCAGTTCTTCATCCTGCAGCTCATACCAGCACAGTACAACTGTATCCGGCAGCATATAATCCAGTATCTCCAGCCGATCCCAGAAAGAATCAGCCTCTTTAAGCCTGTTAATATATTCGGCTGCCGAAGAAAGTATCTGCTCAGTATTACCGGATAGATTTAGCTCCTGAAGTACATTATCGGGCAGTCCCCCGGTCAAAGCGGTCATCCGCAGGGACCACTTTTGCAGATCAATATCAGCTGAAGATAATTCAGCCATAAATTCCTCCAGTTTAATTAATTTTTCTATCCGCTGTTTATCTATTTTTATATTTATATCCAGCAGTTTAAAGACCGGATATTTTTTCAAAAATAAAAGAAACTGTTCGGTGAATTCAAACTGAAACAGAGTTTCCAGTTCCTGAAAAGTACGGGCCAGAGAAAGTCCACTAAACTCTCCGGCAGATAAAGCTTCCCGCGCCAGTTCTGAAGTCTCTTTTTCAAAAGTAAAATCCAGCTCTAAAGCCAGTCTAATCCCTCTTATAATGCGTGTGGGATCATCAAGAAAGCTGAACCTGTGGAGGATTCTCAATTTTTTTTCCTCCAGATCCCGGCAGCCGTGAAAAAAATCAATCAGCCGTCCCCAGGATTCGGGACCTATATTCAGGGCCAGGGCATTAACAGTATAATCTCTCCGAAATAGATCAACCAGAATATTAGCCTCTTCTACCTCCGGTAAAGCTCCCGGAGCAGGGTAATATTCTCTTCTGGTTGCCGCCAGATCTAAATTATAACCCTGAAGTTCAATATTGGCAGTAGAAAAATTTTCATTATAGGACCATTTAACTCCAAAATGGTTCGCGATCTCAGAAGCCAGCTGTCTTACATCACCTTCAACCACAAAATCAAGATCTCTGCTGTATCGGCCAAGAAGCAGATCTCTGATCCGGCCTCCAATCAAAAATACCCGGGCTTCATTATCCCGGCCAATCTCACCAATAATTTTCAATTTTTCTCTAATATCAGTCTTCAAATGCTGTAATTTATCCTTAATATCAATAATATGGGGTTCTATCTGAACCAGACTGCTGCCATATATATTCTGATATTTAAAAGGACTTTCGGGTTCATTGTAGTAAGATTCAATCACATCACTCCTGGTTACAATGCCCAGAAGCTTTCCCTCTTTGACCACCGGCAGACGACCAATATTGTATTTTACCAGCAGGTCACGGGCTCTAAAAACAGGGGCTGTAGGTTCTATTTTGATCACATTTTTGGACATATAACCCTTTACCGGGGCATGCATTAAATCATGCCCTCTAACCTTTTTAATATCTCTTCGGGAGAAGACTCCCTTTATTACCCCCTGTTCACAAACCACCAGTCCATTATGTCCGTGTCTGTCCATTAACTTTTCTGCTTCGGATATTTTTGTGTCTGGACCGATGGTATGTACTTCTTCTGTCATTATATCTTTTATTTTTGTAACCGATCTAATACCTCTTTTCAGAGCAGAAATTACATTTCTTCTTGCTTCCTTTAATTCCTGTTCCAGCTGAACCGAAGCAGCACCTTTATGGCCCCCACCACCCAGATAGCGGCAGATAAGACCTGCATTTACCGCATCACTGCTGCTGCGGGCGATGACCACCGTCTCACCCTCCATTTCCACAATAATAAATAGCACTTCAATATTCAGTAAAGATTTTAACCTGGTAATAACTTTATTCAAACCGGGGACATAGGTACTGTATTTCAGAGTGAAAAGAGAGATCCTGACCCCTTCCAGCACCAGATCCTCCCGGTTATCCTGCAGCAGATTATAAACTTCCTGCTGTTCAGCATTAAGTTTTTCTTCCAAAAACTCATTTATGATTTTCATATTGGCCCCGGATTCCATCAGAAAGGCCACAGCTGACAGGTCTTCCGCAGTTGTCTCCTGGTGGGTAAAATTACCTGTATCCGCATATATTCCCAAAGCACATACCGTAGCTTCCACGGGATTTAATTGCTGGTTTTCAGCCCGAATCCGGTTAACCAGAATTGTAGTCGCTGAACCCACTTCACGGCTAAGATCCAGATCCACCCGGGGTATATCTTCCAGGGTGTGGGGATGGTGATCATACATAATAACCTCAAGATTCTTATCCGCCCAGTTAATTTTTTTCCCCAGTGGACCCAATCTATCCAGATCATAGGTATCCACAACAATAACCCGGGTTAGCTGGTCAAAAACCACATCTTCCGGATTAAGAATAGATAACTCATCTCTATACAGAGCCATAAGGTTGCTAACCTGACTGTCCAGATTACCGACAAATACCGGTTGAGCTTTATCATATAATTTACCGGCGGCAATCATGGCCGCCAGTCCATCCAGATCAGTCATATCATGGGCTACTATTATTTGCATAAAAAAACAGCCCCTTTATACCAGCTGTATAAAATATATATTAATTCCTTAAGATATTATCATTAGTCCATTCAGGTCCTTTTGATTGACTTTACTGTTATTTAATAAAATTTGTCATTAAATAATTACACTGCAATAGGTCTTTTTTATTATATATTATAAATAAGATTACTGTTATGAAAACAATCCTGAGTTAAAAAATCTTAAAATAACACTTTTAGCATTATAACCATACCATTAAATAAAATACAAATCATTCATCCGGTCAGGTCATTCTATAATTTTAAATCATATACACTATAAATGCAAATTCTCAGTGGTTATACTGGCTCAATGCAGCTGACAGGTCCTGGGGAGTGGCAGGAACAGGTGAGTTAAATTTTGTTTCTTCCTGTATTACCATATTTTACTGCTGGTCCCCCTTACCATAGATCCCAGCCAGCGAAATAATCTGTGAACCACTGAAACTTTTTCGACTTCCTTTGAAGTTACAATTTCTGCTTCTTTAACCAGTTGTTGGCCCACATATATTTCCAGAACTCCTACCGAAAAGCCTTTTTTGACCGGAGCGGTGAGTTCTTCAGTGATATTAACAGCAGTGGATACTGTCTGCAGGTCTTTTTTGTGGAGTGGAATTTTTATACCTTCCGGACATGCCAGACTTATGCTGTCCGGTCTACCATAGGGAAAATTTATGTTTTTGATTGCTGCTCCTGCTTCAGCAGCAGTAAACATCACATAATTATTAAACCCAAAATTCAAAAGGTCAGCTGCCTCTTCAAATCTCTGTTCTGATTGATCGACCCCCATTACCACCGAAATCAACCTCATATCTCCTTTCCGGGCTGTGGCTGTAACTCCATATTTGGCCTCCCTGGTATATCCGGTTTTTAAACCATCAACCCCGGGATTATGGCGCACCATCCGGTTTGTATTATTTAAAAATGATTCTCCATCTCGAATATAATCAATCCAGGTAGACGTCCAGTTAAGAATTTCGGGATATTTTAGAAGTTCACGGGCTAACACTCCCAGATCATAGGCTGTAGTATAATTGCCCTGTATTTCTGCAGAACCTGAAGGAAGTCCATGAACATTGTAAAAATAGGTATTTTCCATACCCAGTTTCTCAGCTTTCCGGTTCATCTCGGCTACAAAATTTTCATTACTGCCACTGATGTGCTCGGCCAGAGCCACACTGGCATCATTGGCTGAAGTTATGGCCACTGCTTTTATTAAATCTTCTACTGACATTACCTCTCCCGGTTCCAGCCATATTTGAGAACCACCCATGCTGGCCGCATAACTGCTGGCTGTTACCTGGTCGTTTAAAGAAATATGCCCTTCCTCTAGAGCTTCCATCACCAGCAGTAAAGTCATTATTTTGGTCATACTTGCCGGGGGGAAACTTCTATGTTCATTCTCCGCATAAAGAATTTCTCCGGTTTCCTGCTCCATAAGCAGCACAGAACGGGCACTAAAATTTAAATCTGATTTTTGACGCAGCCCGGCAGAAAAAATAGGTGTTTTTAAAAATAAAGAAAATAGGATTATTAAAATAATGGTATAAAGGGCAGAACTCATGATAGTTTTATTCTTACTGAACTTTTCCTTAATCAAACACATTGATAGTTCACCTCGATCATCTCCTGTTCTATTCACTTTTGATAGTTCAACTTGATCATCACCTGTTCTATTCACTTTTGATAGTTCACCTTGATCATCACCTGTTCTATTCACTGCTGTTAATCATTTTATAAACAAGTTTTTCTGCCTGGGGCTTTTCTTTTTTTATCCTGAAAGCCTCCCGACAAAAATCAGCACTCTCCTCAAGAAGTTCAGGATCACTGGTATAAAGCCGGGCCAATAATTCACCTTTCTGCAGCCGGTCTCCCCGCTTTCTCTGCAGAACAATACCTGCTGCCGGATCAATCTGTTCACCCTTTTCACTGCGTCCAGCACCCAGTTTCCGGGCCAGATTGCCTATCTTTAGTGCATCAAGATCAGCAGCATATCCGCAGTGTCTGCTCTTTACTTCACGGCTGTATCTGGCCTCAGGAAACATATTATAATTATCGATTACCCGGGGATCTCCTTTTTGTTCTTCAATAAGCTGTCTCATTTTTTCTAAGGCCTGGCCGGAATGAAGAACATCCTGCAAATGGCTGTAATGCTGTTTATATGTCCCTTCCTTTCCCGCCAGCTGAAGCATACAGCTGCCCAGAGTAAGACATAATTTTTCCAGATCAGCAGGACCCTGTCCTTTCAAAGTCTGAAAAGCTTCAATTACTTCCAGAGAGTTTCCAACCGCAAAACCCAGAGGCTGGTTCATAGCTGACAGAACAGCTCTGGTTTTCAAACCTGACTCTTCTCCAATTTTAACCATCAGCCGGGCCAGCTTTTCAGCCTGTTTTTTGTCTTTCATAAATGCACCCCGACCCACTTTAACATCCAGAACCAGACCTGACGCTCCACCGGCAATTTTTTTGCTCATAATACTGCTCGCAATCAGCGGCAGAGACTCCACTGTAGCTGTAACATCGCGCAGAGCATATAATTTTTTATCCACTGGAGCCAGCTCTGGAGTCTGGGCCACAACCGCCACTCCTATTTTTTTTACCTGGGTCAAAAAGTCACTTCGGCTCATCTCCACCTTAAAACCTGGTATTGCTTCCAGTTTATCAACCGTACCTCCAGTATGACCCAGACCCCGACCCGACATTTTGGCAGCTGGTATTCCCGCTGCCGCAACCAGGGGCAGCAGTACGAGAGTGGTTGTATCTCCTACACCTCCGGTAGAATGTTTGTCGACCACTATTCCGGGCAGTGAACTAAGATCCATTCTTTGTCCCGAATCAGCCATAGCTCCGGTTAACCAGACAGTTTCTTTCTCATTCAAACCCCGGAAATATACTGCCATAGCCCAGGCTGCCATCTGGTAATCCGGAAGGTCACCCGTGCTGTATCTCTGAATAAGATAATTTATCTCCCGACGGGATAAGGTTTCTCCCTCCCGTTTTTTCTTTATTATATCATATACCTGCAGCGGCATTTTTTTCGCCTCCTGAGCTGAGTTTATTCCAAAATAAAAGCTACATCTTCTCTATAATACTCTTTATCAGAGAAATAAAATCCGGTTTGACATTTTCGGCAATTTTCATAACTTCCCGGTGATCCAGGGGGCTGGGCAGTACTCCGGCTGCCATATTGGTAATACAGGATATGCCCAGGACCTCAATACCGGCATGGTTGGCTGTAATAACTTCCGGTACTGTAGACATACCCACGGCATCAGCTCCAATATTTCTTAAATATCTTATTTCAGCGGGAGTTTCATAACTGGGGCCCATAACAGCAGCATAAATTCCTTTATTTAACATAAGCTCCTGGTCCATAGCAGCTTTCTCAGCCAGATCAATCAGCTGTGTACTATATGCTTCACTCATATCGGGGAAGCGGGTTCCCAGAGACTTTATATTTTCTCCCCGGAGGGGATTATCCCCCATCAGATTAATATGATCGGTAATTATCATAAAATCTCCAGCCTCAAAATTTAAATTGATACCTCCGGCGGCATTGGTAACTATCATTCTCTGAACCCCCATTTTTTGAAACATCCGGACCGGCAGTACAATTTCTTTCATGGTATATCCTTCATAATAATGAAACCGGCCCTGCATAGCTATAACTTTTTTATCCGCCAGCTCTCCTAAAACAAACCTTCCCGCATGTCCTTCCACAGTTGAAACCGGAAAATCCGGAATAGCTTCATAATCCACAATTTCTTTGTTATGAATTTCTTCCGCCATCACTCCCAGTCCTGAACCAAGTATAAGGCCGATATCGGGCTCAATATTAATTCTGTCTTTCAAATAATCAATAATATTATTTAGTTCATCTACCATTTACAGCACCCCCCATTATTTTTTTGAAAAAACTGGTACCCCAGTTTGTTCCTTCAGTACCCAGCAGATCACATATAGAAGCTGCCAGATCGGCAAATGAATTTCTGACGCCCAGATTAAAATCTTTTTTCAAACTTGAACCTGTCATTAACAGAGGTACAAACTCACGCGTGTGGTCGGTACCCTGAAAAGTTGGATCACAGCCATGATCGGCAGTAATTACCAGGATGTCCTTTTCCTTAAGCCGCTGTAAAATGTCGGGGAGCTGCCGATCAAATCTTTCCAGGGCCCGGGCATAACCTTCAACATCTCGACGATGACCATAAAGCATATCAAATTCAATCAGATTGGCAAATATAAGACCCTGCTGCACAGTTTTCATGTAATCAATAATGTTCTTCACCACTTCCGGATGACTTTTAGCCGGAGAACTGGTGGTCAAACCCTGACCGGCAAAAATATCATCAATCTTCCCTGCTCCGGCCACCGTCTGACCTTCTTTTTTGATTTTATCCAGCATAGTTTCTTCGGGAGGAGCTAATGAAAAATCTTTTCTTTTTTCCGTTCTCTCAAAAGAACCGGGCTGACCAACAAAAGGGCGGGCAATAACCCGGGCCACAGCGTGCTGACCGGTCAGAAGACTGCGGGCTGTTCGACAAAGTTTATACAGCTCAGAAACAGAAATAACCTCTTCATGGGCTGCTATTTGAAAAACACTGTCCGCAGAGGTATAAACTATAGGATATCCTGTGGACAGGTGTTCAGTTCCCAGTTCTTCAATAATTACTGTTCCTGAAGCCGCCTTATTGCCCAGGATCTGCTTGCCTGTTTTATCTGTAAATTCCTCGATGACTTCCCGGGGAAAGCCTGAAGGATACACGGGAAAAGGTTCTTTTTTAATAATTCCAGCCAGTTCCCAGTGGCCGGTTGTTGTATCTTTTCCAGCCGAAGCTTCGGCCATTTTTCCATATATACCACGGGCCTGTAGATCAGAATCCAGACCGGGAAGAGCCTTTATTTTACCGAGACCCATAGATTCCAGATGCGGTATCTTTATTCGGTCAACGGTGTGGAGAATATTACCCAGAGTATCTGCTCCTTCATCACCATATTCATCGGCATCAGGCAGAGCTCCTATTCCGACACTGTCCAGAACAATTAAAATAATCCGATCGGCCGGACTGTTTATAGCCACGATAACCCCCTTCTGGTCTTAAAATAGGCCTGTACTGCACTTACCCTTCAGCACTAAAAGCAAATTCAGTAACAGAATTAAATACTTCTCCCGGCTGTAAAATAACCGAAGGAAAATTTTCATGATTAACTGAGTCGGGATAGTGCTGTGTTTCCAGACAAAAACCACTATGCCGGTAATATTTTCGCCCACTTTTACCGGGTTGTTCACTCAGCGAATTACCGGTATAAAACTGAACTCCGGGTTCGGTAGTATGAACGGTCATTTTTCTCCCACTCCAGGGCTCATATACTTCAGCGGCCCGGGTAAGCTCACCCTGGGCTCCGGAAAGCACATAATTATGATCATAACCCCCTCCAATTTTTAGCTGAGGATGATCCTGTTTAATTCGGCTCCCGATCTCCTGCGGGCTTCGAAAATCAAAAGGAGTGTCTGCTACCGACATAAATTCACCGGTAGGGATCAGAGCTTCATTTACGGGAGTAATTTCTTCAGAATTCAGAGATACTACATGGGTTAATATATCCCCCCTGCCTTCACCCCGGAGATTAAAATAACTGTGGTTGGTTAGATTAAGAGGGGTTGGCTTATCTGTTTCTACCCGATATTCCAGGCGCAGCACATTATCAGCCGTCAAAATATAATCCACCTCTACTTCCAGGTTTCCGGGATATCCTCCTTCTCCATCAGCACTGCTGTAATTAAGTCTGAGGCCTGTCTGAACTCCCATTAAAGGCCGGGCTTCCCAGACCACACTGTGAAAACCTCTGCTGCCTCCGTGCAGATGGTTGGCAAAATTCTCTTCTTTCTCGTTCTGTTCCAGACTGTATTTTTTACCCCCCAGAGAAAATTCTCCTCCGGAGATTCTGTTGGCAAAACGGCCAATTAGAGCACCAAAATAAGCTGGATTATCCATATAACTCTCCAGATCATTGTAGCCCAGAACAATATCCTGCATTCTCCCACTGCGGTCCGGTGCAAACAGGCGAACTATAATTCCTCCGTAATTTGTTATATCAACCTTCATACCCTGTTCATTGACCAAAGAATAAAGAAAAACATCTTCACCTGTCTCAGCCTCTCCCATTGGTTTGATGTTAATCCGGGGAAAACTATCCTGATTGTTATTTTGCATTTTTTACCCCTCCTGAAAAATACCATTCTTCTTTGCTGCCCTCTTTTGTTGAGGAAAAAATATCACTTTAAATATACTTTTAAAATTATTTATCAACATATTACCAGGATCTTATCTTAAAATTTATCTTCAATATTTTACACATAATCAAGCACATATATTTTTCGGGCTGACGGCAGTTCACTTATTGACAGCTCACTATCACCCACTTTTACTATACTATCCCCGGGGAATTTTTCCAAAAAAGGATTTACTCCCTCTATTGGTAAATCAATCAATTCTGTTTTATAATGCATCGGAAAAACCACGGACGGTTTTAGAAAATTTACTATTTTTTCGGCCTGGTGGGCATCAATGGTAAAGTGCCCTCCCACCGGTATAAGCAGTACATCTGTACCGGAAAGTTTCTTTTGCTGTTCAGAATTCAAAGTATGGCCCAGATCACCCAGATGGGCAATCTTCCAGCCTTCCAGTTCAAAAGTATATATTATGTTTGACCCCCGCTCTGTGCCCTGACTTTGGTCATGATGGCTCTCCAGTCCGGTAATTTTAATACCGGATATCCTGTGGTCACCGGGTGTTGTTATTACTTCCGGACTGCCGGACACATTACTGCTGTCATTATGGTCAAAATGATCATGGCTGATAGTAACTATATCTGCCCGGTCTGTAACCTTCTTATAGGGGAAATCCTCTCCATAGGGGTCGGTCACAAACACTTTTCCCGCAGAACCAGTAATTGCAAAACAGGCATGTCCCCACCATTTGAACTTCATCATCAGCCCTCCTTTTTTATGAAATTTTTATGAAATTAATGTCTTTTCACTTTAATTATACTATTTTTGGGACTTAAAAATCAATCTTTATTTATCCCTACCTGCTTATATTCACTGCTTATACTTTGCTTTATGTCTTCTATTTAATCACTGCCCTACACCAGCTTAACCGCATTTTCTTCGGCCGGGATACCGTTTTTTGTTACTGAATTCTTTTTTTGATCGGTTTACCATATCTCTTTATCAAAATCAGCTGCACCGGGAGCGGGAAAACTTACATAAATATCAGGCTCTATCCCGGTTTCCTTTTTATAACCCCGGTGTAGAGCCTCGGTGAATTCAGAAGTTGACTTTTCATACACCAGATTTACCGTACAACCTCCAAAACCGGCTCCGGTCATACGAGCCCCTAAAGCTTCATTCTGTTTTTGAGCCAGCTCAACCAGAATATCCAGCTCCTCACAGCTTACTTCATAATCATCCCTGAGGCTCTCATGTGAATCATACATCAGCTGACCAAAACGGACAAAGTCACCTTCGTTTAGAGCCTCAACACTCTCCTTAACTCTTCTGTTTTCGGTCACCACATGCCGGGCCCGGGCAGCGGTAATCTCGGGCAGTTTTGACTCATATTGTTCCAGCTCTTTAACCGTTACATCCCTCAGAGCAGTAACCTTTTTGTCCAGTTTACTGTCAAAAAAATCAACAGCTTTACTGCACTCTTCCCGGCGGCGATTATATTCTGAATCAACCAGTGAACGCTGAACATTGGTATTACAGATTACAATCCGATAATTTTCATTCTGGAAAGGCACCAGCTCATATTCATTACTGCGGCAGTCTATCATCAGGGCATGTCCTTCCCGGCCCAGCCGGGATATATACTGATCCATTATTCCACAGTTTACACCCACAAAATTATTTTCCGCAGCCTGACAGAGCAGGGCCATTTCCACCGGATCTACCTCAAGCCCCAAAAGTCGGTCAAAGGCCATAGCAGTTACAACTTCCAGTGCCGCCGAAGAACTGAGCCCCGCCGCTGAAGGAACATCCCCTTCCAGAACAATGTTTAAGCCCTGTAATTGATAATCCCTTTTCTGCAGCTCATCGGCCACTCCCATCAGATAATTAGCCCAGTTATTTTCTTTATTTTTAACAAGATTGTCCAGATCAAAACTGATTTCCGGCTCATAATTCATATCATAGGCCACAACTTTGCGGTCCTCTCGCAGCTGAGCAGCAGCCATTATTTTTTTTTCCAGAGCCATGGGCAGCACAAAACCATCATTATAATCAGTATGTTCTCCAATCAAATTTACCCGCCCCGGAGCGGCAAAAACTCCGCTTTTTAAGCCTGTATCTTCATATCTTTTTCGGAATGTCTCCTGCAGTCTTTTTATTCGTTGTTTATTCTCCATGTGAAATCCCTCCCGGTTCACTCTGTCTAAGCTCTTCTGCTTTATCTTCCGGCATAGTCCCATTGATGAATGTTCCGGCCCCGGACTCACTTCCAGCCCGGTATTTCAGCTTATCTTTTGATCTATAGGGGGGATAAAATTCAATGTGGAAATGGGAATAATCCTGACCCCGGCCATCGCTGGGCTGCTGATGGATAGACATAATATAGGGAAACTCAAACCCAAATAAGTTATCATATTTCTGAAGTACCACCTTTAATAAACGGGCCAGATCAAGTTCTTTTTGAGCATCAAAATCATTAAAAGAAGGGATATGATTCTTGGCATAAAGGTGAACTTCATAAGTGAAACGTGCGGTAAAGGGCACAAAAGCAGTAAAAGAATCATTTTCAGCAATAATTCTGCTCCCTTCAGCTCGTTCCTCGGCCAGGACATCACAAAAAAGACAGCTGCCTTCATGATTTAGGTGCTGCTGACTGGAATTAAGCTCTTTTTCAATGACCGGTGGTATAAAGGGATAGGCATATATCTGGCCGTGAGGATGATTTAAAGTCACACCTACTTCTTCACCTTTGTTTTCAAAAATAAAAACATATTCAATAAAATCTTTTTCCCCCAGCTGACGGTAACGATCCCGCCAGACCTTAACCAGCTTATGAAAACGACTTAAAGGTTTACGGGACATAACCCCATCATGGTCAGCGGTAAACAGAACAACTTCACATATACCTTCCGGCTCTTTTACCGGCATCAGGGCTGTACCCTCTACAGCAGGCTCCGGAGGTGGAAACTGCAGGGAAGGAAACTTGTTTTCAAAAACCACCAGATCATAATCCTCGGCCGGTACCTCGGTGGGATATCCCCCTTCTTTGGTCGGACATAAAGGGCAGTAATCTTCAGGGGGTTTAAAAGTTCTATTCTGACGGTGTGTGGCTGTAATCATCCATTCTCTGCGAATAGGATCCCATCTCAATTCGGACATATTAGGCTTCCCCCTTTTTTGATTGTTTGGATATACTGGCCCGGTCCCGCTCCTCAGGGTTATCCTGTTCTGGCCCATAATCATCAAAAGTATAAAAAATTAAATTGCGACCATCATCTTTTTCGATCTTTTTTTTATGCATCTTCATCAAAATCACTCCTCTATATATTTTTTTCCCAGCTGCTGGAGGCAGCAGAGGTAAGATCATTGTTCTCAGGAAAAACCTCCTGAAGAATGCCAGTTCCAGGCACTTTCAATAATTGATTCAAGATCTGGATATTCAGGTTTCCAGTCCAGTTCTTCTTTCGCCTTCTCTGCACTGGCGACCAGTGCTGCCGGGTCTCCCGGTCTTCGTTTTCCAATTTTTGCATCTATTTTTTGACCGGTGACCTTTTCAGCAGTTTTTATTACCTCCCGGACAGAATAACCTTCTCCATTCCCCAGATTATAAATTCTGCTGGGCATACCTTCTATCAGAGCCTCCAGGGCCAGTATATGACACCGGGCCAGATCATTGACATGAATATAATCCCGGATACAGGTCCCATCTCTGGTGGGATAATCATCTCCAAATATATACAGTTCATCTCTCTTTCCCAGCACAGTTTGAAGAACAATGGGTATTAGATGAGTCTCCGGTTCATGAGCTTCTCCTATTTCTCCCCGGGGATCTGCCCCCGCTGCATTAAAATAACGGAGTGAAGTATACTGCAGACCATGAATTTGATCATATCTTTTTAATATTTTTTCATAAAATAGCTTACTTTCACCATACACACTGGTGGGCTGCAGAGGATGTTCTTCGGTAATTGGAATTTCTTCGGGCTCCCCATATACAGCAGCTGTTGAAGAAAAAACCATATATTCAACCTCATTATTTATCATAGCCTCCAGCAGATTAAGGCCCCGGGACACATTATTGTCATAGTACTTACCGGGATCCTCCATAGATTCACCCACCAGACTGTGGGCTGCCAGATGAATTACCCCCTCAATATCATGTCCGGAAAAAATATCATCAAGCAGCTCTTTATCGGCCAGATCACCTTCAATAAAGTCACCACCCACAACTGCTTCCCGATGTCCTTTATCCAAATTGTCCAGAACCAGTACTTCATATCCGGAACCTAAAAGAGCCTTAACCACATGACTCCCTATATAACCAGCACCTCCGGTTACCATAACCTTCATCCTATTTTCCCCCTTCCAGATTAAATAATTCTTCCAGTACAGCAGTGCCCGCTCCCCGGGCTCCGGCTTCCAGGCCCTGTTTGTCAGATAATATTTTCACACTGTTTCTCGAAACCGGTAGAGCTCTTTTTTGCACCTGTTTTTTAATTTCGGGCAGAATAATATCCTGAGCGGCCATTAAAGAACCGCCTACAATAACGGCTCCGGGATTTAACAAATTTATCATGGACGCAATACCGGTCCCCAGATAATAGCCGGCCTCTTTTAAAATTTCGACAGCTTGTTCACCACCCCGTTCAGCCCTGCTGACGATATTCTCCCATTTTTCCTCCAGTACCAAAAATGATTCAGCATCATAATCAGGATAAAAATTTCGTACAATTTTTTCCAGGGACACCAGAGCCTCCAGACAGCCCCGATTGCCGCAGCTGCAGGGTGGACCCTCAACATCAATGGTCATATGTCCCAGTTCTCCGGCACTAAAATCATGTCCATAATGAAGTGTTCCCTCAAAAACTACCGCCGCACCTATTCCCGGACCGGTATTGATGTAGACAAAATCCTCCCGGCCCTGCCAGATCTCAGTTCTGGCCCGCATACGAACATCATTATCAATTTTTATTGGATAATCAATCCTCTCCTCCAGCAGATCCTGCAGGGGTTCATTGGTCCATTGAAAATGAGGTGCATAACGGGAGTAGCCTTTTTGGGGATCCACCAGACCATGGACTCCCAGCCCAATACCAAATATTTTATCCGGCCGAAAGACCCTGTTTTTAAAATCAGCCACCAGGTTATGGGTGATTTCAAGAAAACGATCCACACAGTTAGATTCTACAATTTCCCGGGCAAAAGTAATTTTGTCTCCTTCCAGATTAATTAACATACCACTGATATCCGAAATTCCCCACTCAATACCAATCACATAAGCACCATCATCCTTAATTTCCAGCAAAATGGGCCGGCGACCCCCACTGGACTGACCCTCTCTGGTTTCCCTAACCAGGCCTCGCTGCAGAAGGTCCCGTACCACATTGGTCACTGTGGCCGGAGAAAGAGCTGTTATCTCAGCCAGCTCAGAACGAGATATCCCTTCATGATCCAATATAAGACGCAGAACCATCCTGCGGTTCATTTTTTTTATCAACTGAAAACTGCCGGTCTGCTGCATAAAAATATACCACCTCATCATCAGCTTATCCATACCACTTCCAAGCCTCAGCTCAGCTTATACTGACTGCTAACCTTAACACCAGATTGCCCCTGCTTCTCTCCACCTGTCCTGATCTTATGCTGAAGAGGAAAATCTAATTTTACTTTATTTAATAAATAAATTAAGTTTACAGATTCAGTATATCATTATTTTTTTCTTCTGTAAAGTTGTTTACACAATTAACCTAGAGCTTCACTTTTCCGTAATTTCCCCCACCACCCTGTTTTATTTCAGCCCGGCCGTTCCGGGCCAGCTCAATTTTTTCAGCCAATTTAGGGGACACTGCTTTTTTAAGTTCATTAAGTTCAGTATTGTGCAGAATCTCCATTTCTGTATTAAACTCACCCAAAAGCCGCTTAAGTGTCTGTTCTCCTATCCCGGGAATATCCAGCAGAGGTACCTGATAGATGTATGGTGGATAGTCACCATTTCCGGACTCCGGTTTTTGGCCAATATTCAAAACCCGGTCTTTAACTCCCTTTATTAGACTCTTCTGGCCGCATTTCGGACATACCAGAACCGGCTCCTTTGAGCTAAAACTTTTTTCACAGTCGGGACAGAATGAACGGTGATATTTACCCAGTCTCGGGTCCAGTCCATAATTGCCGGTAACCTTTCTTCCGTCTTCTGCAAAAAGAACTTTTTTAAATTCGGAAAAATTGAGTTCGGCCATTCTGATTTTGTTGTATTCCCGGGCAATTTTGGGCAGAGAGTGAGCATCAGAATTGCTCAAAAAAACCTTATCCGAGACCTCTTCAAGGTGGGCGGCCAGATTAGAATCAGCACTTAAACCCAGCTCCAGGGCCGGAATCTGTTCCCACTGATGGGGAGTGAATATATCGGTAAAAGTTTTTACACAGCTGCCGTAAAAACTTTTGTGGGGGGTAAAAGCATGAGCCGGTATGAGGACACCCCCTGTACTGTTAACTATCTGAAAGATTTCCCGGCCTTCCAGACCGGTTGATTGAGAACTAAGATTAATATTGGTAATATACTGCTCCATAATCTGACTGAATTCAGACAAATTGTCCAGATAGGGAAAATAGGCCAGATAGTGAGCCTGACCTCCCCCCTTTTCTCTGCTTTCAACTTCAGCTCCGAGAATAATCACCAGTTCCTCTCTGTATCTAAGTCCACCTTCCGGCAGCTCTTCCATCTCCCCCCGGGACAATAGATCTTTAATATCTCTAATAACCGGTGGAGAAGCACAGTCAATAATCCCCACCATATCCAGGCCTTTCCTGACCACCGATTCCCGGGCAATCCCGGCAAAATCAAGCTGGGGTGAGGCAGTGATTTTTACCGCTTCTCCCCCACTGGCCCGACCTATATGAATATGAAAATCTCCATAATAGTCCTCCATTATCCTTCCGCCCCCCGGAGCACATACATCAGACCGGCAATAGTTTTGGCATCCCTTATCCGGCCGGAAAATATCAGATCCATAATTTCACTTTTATTAATAACCTGAATTTCCACAAATTCTCCATCATCAAGATCCTGGCCCTTAAAATCAAGTTCACGGGCCAAAAACATATGCAGCAGTTCACTGCTGTATGCGGGAGTAGTGTAAAAAGAAAAAAGTTTTTTAATCTCGGCTGCAGTATAGCCGGTTTCCTCCCGGAGCTCCCTTTTCATGCACTGCTTTGGATTTTCTCCAGGCTCCAGCTTCCCGGCCGGTAATTCAAGCATTACCTGATCAGCAGCATGACGGTACTGGCGGACCAGAATTATTTCTTTTTCTGACAGCAGGGGGATAACCGTTACGCCCCCTGAATGTTCAACAATCTCGCGCCGGGCCTGATGTCCATTTTTTAATTTGACTTTATCCACTCTGAGATTTAGAATACTTCCTGTATATTTTTTTTTCGAACTAATCGTTTTTTCTTTGAATTCTATTGGAATCACTCCCTATGTTTTGAATTATACTTTCCAGAAAATCAACCAGCTTGAACAAATTATCTATTTTTATTTTTTCAGCAGCAGAATGAGCATTTTCAAAACCGGTTCCCAGATTGACCACCGGCAGCCCGTGTGCATTGAACACATTGGCATCACTACCCCCACCACTTACGGCAAATTCTACCGGCAGATTTAGACTTTCTGCTGTCTGAACTAAAAAATTCACAAAAGGACTGTTCCTGCTGACAGAATAACCTTTATACAGCAGCTCAATATCAAATTCCACTTCTCCTCCATATTCAGCTGTATACTTCTGAATCATTGCTTTCATATGCTCTGTCTGCTGTCTGAGTTTGCTTTTGTCATGGCTTCTTACCTCACCCTGAAGTTCAATAAAATCGGGTACAACATTCCTGGCCACTCCCCCTTTGATCACTCCTATATTAGCAGTTGTCTGCTCTCCAATACGTCCCAGCTCCATGGCGGAAATAGCCAGACTTGCTATTTTGATAGCATTAACTCCCCCGTCCGGATTAATGCCCGAATGAGCCTTCTGCCCTTTGATCCGGGCATTAAAACCAATCTTAAAAGGAGCCCTATAAACAATTTTACCTATCGCACCCTCTGAATCAACCACAATTCCATAATCACAGTTCTGCAGCAGATCAGGGTCCATGTTTTGGGCCCCCTGCAGTCCTTCTTCTTCAGCAACAGAAAAAATAAGTTTAAGCGGCCCCCGGGAAGCTTTTTTGCTCTCAATTCTTTTAAGAGCCTCCAGGATAGCAGCTACTCCGGCCAGATCATCGGCCCCTAAAATATTATCTCCAGCAGCGGTTATATAATTTTCTGAAATCTGCATTTCAGTACCGGTTCCCGACTGTACTTTATCCATATGGGCCGACAATAAAAGTACGGGAGCCGCATCATGTCTTCTGTCTGCAGCCGGTAATTCAGCAATTATGTTGCCGGTACTGCCCCCGATTTTTTCTCCCACCTGATCTTCTTTCAGGACCAAATCCAGCTGGCTTAACTCTTTTTTGATAAACTCCGCCACCGGCCTTTCCTTTCGGGAGGGACTATCCAGAGCAACCAGTTTTTCAAATGTATTTAAAATCCCCTGTTCATTATCAGATCTTTTTGCTATTTTCAAAATAAATTTAAACCTCCTCCACACAGATCATTATCTGGCATTTAATACAAATCATATCAGTGGTGTTAATTTTTGCTGCCTGTATAATATATTTAATAACTGCTTATTGTTTTTTTATTCTTTTTCTCTTTATTATAATAGCACAAATAATAACACAGTTCATATTTTTGCTCCTTGACACTTAAGCCAGGATAATATATAATAGTGCAAAATAATATAAAGCCACAGGCTAAGAACGGGAGAGTAACCGAAACTTGTTTTTTAACAGGAAGATAACCCACCGACTGCAAGGTTATCAGAAGCACCTCCGGTGAATATCACCCGGGAGCCGGTCCCCGAAATGAATATTGGTTATAAAGTAGGCGGGCCCGCCGGCAGACGTTATCTGCTTTTTGTGAGTGACAGGAGGTCCTATCCTTCTGTAATCCGGGTGGTACCGCGGCAGCAAACTTTTTCGTCCCAGAGCATATGCTCCGGGTTTTTTTATTTTATATCCCTTTATAAAACACAGGTAGAACAAGAAAAAGGAGTGAAAAAATTGACTTCATTTGAACCTCTCAAAGATGTACCGATAAGTGAAAGAGAACAGGAAATTGCAGAATTCTGGGAACAAGAAAATCTTCTGGACAAAGCTATTGAAAACAGGTCAAACAGTGAACCCTTTGTTTTTTATGAAGGTCCCCCAACTGCCAATGGCCGACCGGGTATTCATCATGTTATTGCCCGGGCTCTAAAAGATGCGGTCTGCCGCTATAAAACCATGCAGGGCTATAAAGTGCGCCGAAAAGCCGGCTGGGATACTCATGGTCTGCCTGTAGAAATTGAAGTGGAGAAAAAACTGAATTTAAACACCAAACAGGAAATAGAAGATTATGGTATTGACCGCTTTAATGAAAAATGCCGGGAATCAGTTTTTGAATATGAGGGTTTATGGCGTGAGATGACCAGCAGAATGGGATATGCTATTGATCTGGATAATCCTTATATCACACTTGATAATGACTATATCGAAACAATTTGGTGGATTATTGATCAGTTTAACCAGGAGGATTTCCTCTACCGCGGCCATAATATTCTGCCTTACTGTCCCCGCTGTGGTACAGGACTGGCCTCCCATGAAGTAGCCCAGGGTTATCAGGAAATGAAAAATTTAACCGTGACCGTAAAGTTTAAAAGAAAAGGTAAGAATGAATATTTCTTAAGCTGGACTACAACTCCCTGGACTCTGGCGGCCAATGTTGCTCTAACCGTGAATCCCAATATGACCTATCTTAAGGTTAAATCAGAAGGTGAGATCTATTATGTAGAGGAAACACTGGCCGATTCTGTTCTGAAAGAAGATTATAAAGTGCTCAAGAAAATGAAGGGCTCAGAGCTGGAAGGAATGGAATATGAACAGCTGATGCCCTTTACCAGCCCCGATAAAAAAGCTTTTTATGTAACCACCGCCGATTATGTTACCGCCGAAGAAGGAACCGGAATTGTTCATACCGCTCCCGCTTTTGGTGAGGATGACTATAAAACCGGTTCTCGATATGACCTGCCTGTCTTGCAGCCGGTGGATGAGGATGGCCGGTATACAGCCACCCCCTGGGAAGGGGAGTTTGTTATGGACTCCGAGCTGGAAGTTGAGATCATGAAGTGGCTGTATGATAAAGGTAAACTGTATGATAAAGAAAAAATGACCCACAATTATCCTCACTGCTGGCGCTGTGATACACCACTGATATATTATGCCAATCCGGGCTGGTATATTGAAATGACCAAAATTAAAGATAAATTAATAAAAAACAACAATGAAGTCGAATGGTATCCCGATTTTGTGGGTGATAAAAGATTTGGCAACTGGCTGGAAAATCTTCAGGACTGGGCTCTCTCGCGCAGCCGGTACTGGGGAACCCCCCTTAATATATGGAAATGTGACTGTGGCCAGACCAGCACCATCTCCTCTCGAAAAGAGCTGGTGGAAAGAGCTCTGGAAGATGATGTTGATGAAGACATTGAACTCCACCGCCCCTATGTTGATGAAATACATCTGGAATGTCGGGCCTGTGGGGGAGAAATGTCCCGGGTGGAAGATGTCATAGACTGCTGGTTTGACAGTGGTTCTATGCCCTTTGCCCAGTATCATTATCCTTTTGAAAATGAAGAACTTTTTGATGAACAGTTTCCCGCTGATTTTATCTGTGAGGGAATTGACCAGACCCGGGGCTGGTTTTATTCACTGCTGGCAATTTCTTCTTTTATTACCGGGGAAAGCCCCTATAAAAGAGTGCTGGTAAATGATTTGATTCTTGATGCCGAAGGTAAAAAAATGTCCAAATCCCGGGGAAATACGGTAGATCCTTTTGAACTCTTTGATGAATATGGAGCCGATGTTCTCCGCTGGTATCTGCTCCATGTGTCCCCACCCTGGACTCCAACAAAATTTGAGATAGAAGGACTCAAAGAAACCAACAGTAAATTCTATGGAACTTTTAAAAATGTCTATCATTTTTTCCAGCTGTATGCCAATGCCGATGACCTGGATCCCCGTGAATTTGACGTAAGTCCTGAAAACAGAAGCAGACTTGATAAATGGATCATTTCACGTTATAACACCCTGCTTTGTGAAGTACAGGAGGATATGGAAAACTATGATCTTACTTCAGCAGTCCGCAAAATTCAGGACTTTATTGTTGAGGATCTTTCCAACTGGTATATAAGGCGTTCTCGCCGGCGCTTCTGGGCCAGTGAACTTACCGAGGACAAAAAAGCCGTCTACAGAACAACCTATGAACTGCTGGAAGGTCTGTCCCGCCTGATCGCACCCTTTGCTCCCTATGTTTCAGAGGATGTATACCGCAGTCTAACCGGAGAGCTCTCGGTCCATCTGGCCGACTATCCGGAAGCGGATAATTCTCTGGTGAACAGTGAGCTGGAGCAAAATATGGACATAACCCGAACCCTGGTTGGCCTGGGGCGGTCCTCAAGAGAACAGGAAGAACTAAAAGTCAGACAGCCTTTAAGTAAAGTTATTGTTCCCGCCCGCTGTGAAGAGCAGGTCGTGGATTTAATTCCTTTAATAAAAGAAGAGCTTAATGTTAAAAATATCGAATTTACTTCTGAAATAGATAAATTCATGAAATATAATCTTAAGCCCAATTATCAGAAAGCGGGACCGGTGCTTAGAGACAAAGTGGAACTTTTTGCTGAAAAACTTAAAGAACAGGATGCAAGAGAAATAGTGAAAACCCTGGAAGAAAAAGACAGTATTGCTCTTATGCTGGATGGAGAAGAAATCGAAGTAACTGATGATCTTATAGAGGTAAGTATTGAAGATAGAGAAGGCTATACTGTGGCCCGCAAAAATGATCTTTTTGTGGTTCTGGACATCACCCTCTCCCGGGAGCTAAAAAATGAGGGCTATGCCCGGGAACTGGTTTCCTATGTACAGAGAATAAGAAAAGAAAAGGATCTCAATGTTACCGATAATATAAATATTTTCTATGATGGTGATGAGGAGATAAACCAGGCTGTTGAGGAATTCTCTGATTATATTAAAGAAGAAACTCTGGCTCAAAAGCTGACAGTTCAGGCTGACTCTGATATGGCAACATATAATCTCAATGGCCATGAAACTGGACTCAGAATTGAAAAAATTTAACCACTGTCTTTTATTAATTTCTAAAGGCCCGGTATCATAACCCGGGCCTTTTTTATATTTGATTTTATTGCTGATTGCTGCTGAAATCGAATTCACATTTTTTGGAATCTTATTTTTGGTTATACTGCAAAAAAAGCTGGTTAAAGTCTTTGACTGCAGGAAGCTGCTAAAAAATAATTATTACGGAAAACTGCTTGAAAAATGGATAATTAATACATGTAGTCCCAAATATCAGGGTTGATTTTTTAAAGATTGTTGATTTAACGGGAATATTGTGACCTGGTACTGCAAACTTGGGTTGCTATGCTTACAGAAATATTTTCTATAACATTTGATAAAAGCGACTTTGGCCAGAGCATAATTTGTGATTTCTCAAATATAAAGGGTCTATTTTGCTTTTTAGCTCTTTTCTAAGGATGTATAAAGACTATAACCTCGCTTTAAAGCCTCCAGATTTATATCGATTAAATTATGTTTCTCTTCAGGTAAAACAGCCGCTAGAGAGTTATTGATAGTCATCAGATCAACAATCTCCTCCCGGGCAATATAGGCACCCAGCATAACCATATTTGCAATCCGGGGATTGCCCAGTTCTTCCGCTATTTTGTTGGCCGGAACAGCAGCCACATCAATCTCCTGACCGCTTATTTCCTGCTCAATCATTGAGGAATTATAATACATACTGCCTCCCGCCCGAACCCGGGGCTGAAATTTTTCCAGGGAAGGTCTGTTCATGACCAGCAGAGTATCAGGATGTGAACAAAAAGGGGAGGCAATCCTCTCTGTTGAAATTTTTACGGTACAGTGGGCTGTTCCGCCCCGCATTTCGGGACCATAAGACGGCATCCAGGTAACTTCCAGCCCTTCTTTCATTCCAGAATGAGCCAGCATTTTACCCATAAACATGACCCCCTGTCCACCAAAACCGGCTATAATCAGTTCTTTTTTCACAGCTCATCAACTCCTTCCGGAGCACAAAAGACACGGGGCGGGAATTCCGGAATCATATTTTTTTCCAGCCATTCCATGGCCTGCCGGGGACTCAGGCCCCAGTTAGTGGGACAGGTGGAAAGAACTTCTACCAGGGCAAAACCCAGTCCCTGCTGCTGAACTTTAAAAGCTTTTTTTATAGCCTGTTTAGTTTTATTGATATTCTCAAGATCATGAGTTGACACCCGCACAATGTAGGCCGCACCATCGAGCATGCTCAACATTTCAGAAACCTTTAGCGGGTTACCGGTCTCTTCACTGCTCCGCCCCCGGGGGGTGGTTTTTGTTTTCTGCCCCAGCAGGGTGGTGGGAGCCATCTGTCCCCCGGTCATGCCATAAATTGCATTATTTACAAAAACAGTTGTGATTTTTTCACCCCGGTTGGCAGCATGAATTATCTCGGCCGTACCTATAGAAGCCAGGTCACCATCCCCCTGATAGGTAAATACCATTTTATCGGGATGGACTCTTTTAATGCCGGTAGCAACAGCCGGTGCCCGGCCGTGAGAAGCCTCCTGCATGTCAATATCAAAATAATCATAGGCCAATACAGCACAGCCCACCGGAGCTATGCCAATGGTCTCTTCTTTTATTTTCAGTTCATCAATTACCTCACCAATTAAGCGGTGAATTATTCCGTGAGTACAGCCCGGACAGTAATGCATATCCCGACCACTCATCGAATCCGGATAACCTGCTACTTCTTTTAGTTTATCCTGTTTCACTGTACTTCACCTCTAATTTTTTTAATTTCCTCCAGCAGTTCTTCCGGGGTCAGCATATTACCACCGGGGCGGCCGTGAAAAAACACCGGAGTTCTGCCTTTAACCGCCAGCCGGACATCTTCTACCATCTGACCGGTACTTAATTCCGTGGTTAAAAAAGCATCAACCTGAGCCGAAGCCCGAGCAATTACCTGTTCTGGAAAAGGAAAAAGGGTTATCGGCCTGATTAATCCAACTCGAATTCCGTCCTCCCGGGCTGCCTGTACTGCATCCAGGGCAATTCTCGCCGCTGTTCCGTATGCAATAACCGCCACCACGGCATCTTCCATATGATATTCTTCATATTTAACATCTTCTCTCTGCATCTGTTCATATTTTTCCTGCAGTTTCCAGTTTAAATTCTCCAGAACATCTGGATCCAGATACAGAGAATTAATAACATTTTTCTCCCGGCCCCGGGCTCCATCAGTGGCCCATTCTTTGGGAGGCAGCTCTGTGGGGTCTATTTTTTCTGGAAACTCTACCGGTTCCATCATCTGACCGATCATACCATCTCCCAGCAGCATAACCGGACCCCTATATTTATCGGCCAGATCAAAAGCCTGACTCATCAGATCCACTCCTTCCTGAACCGAAGAAGGGGCCATCACCAGCAGGTGAAAATTTCCATGAGCCATACCCTTGGTTGCCTGAAAATAATCAGACTGGGATGGTTCTATCCCACCCAGACCGGGTCCCCCGCGCATCATATTTACTATTACACAGGGTAATTCCGCAGCTGCTATATAGGATATCCCTTCTGCTTTAAGGCTGATTCCCGGGCTGGAAGAAGAAGTCATGACCCGGGCTCCGGCACCTGCAGCACCATAAACCATATTACTGGCGGCAACTTCGCTTTCTGCCTGGAGAAAAACACCACCTTCTTCTGGAAGTCTCCGGGACATATAGGCTGGAATTTCATTCTGTGGTGTGATTGGATAGCCAAAGAAATAGCGGCAGCCTGCTCTGATTGCCGCTTCAGCAATAGCCTCATTACCTTTCATCAACTTTTTTTCACCCATCAGCTTTTTTTCCTCCTTACTTGAAGCTGCTATATTAAATTAAATAGAATTGAGATATTGAAAATATATCTGCTGATTTTTTACTCATTAATGTCATATACTTTTATCAAAATGTCCGGACACATAACCGCACATCGCCCACAGCTAAGGCATTTATCCTGATCATCAACTTCCGCATAATGGTAGCCAAGTTCATTTATGGCCTCCGACATACTGAGGATATTTACCGGACAGACCTCAATACAGAGTTCACAGCCCTTACATTTATCAGCCTTTATATTAACTTTCTTAATTTCAGCTTCTTCTTTATTCATGATCAGTCCTCCAGTTGTGGTAATAATAGCCAGTATTATCTTCTGATTTTTTAAAAAAGCTAAAAAGTAATAATGGTTTTTAAATCCCGGGGTCCGGGAGGTGTGGATATTATTTCGGGTACCTCTTCCAGCTGTACTTCTGTGGTAATCAGCTGCTCAAGATTCAGGTCACCACTTTCCAGCAGGTTAACAGCCTGCTCGGTAACAAAAGGATTAACATAGGAACCCTGAATTGTCAGTTCTTTTTCATATATGGCAAACGGAGAGACTTCTGTGACCGCTTTTTGGGGGCTTACTCCAAAAACAAGCACCTGACCACCATGCCGGGCGTATTTCAGAGCCTGACGAAAAGTATCCATTCTGCCCACAGCTTCAATTACTGTATCAATTTTGTTAATTCTTTCTTTATCCAAAAAATCAGACAGATGATCGGGGTGAACTACTGAGGGCAGTCCGATTTCTGTGGCTATTTTTCGGCGAACAGGTTCCGGTTCACTAACCACAACTGTACGTGCTCCCGTAATTTTTGCCAGCTGGGCTAAGATCAGACCAATAGCTCCCCCGCCCAGAATTAAAACCCGGCTCCCGGCCGCAATATCAACCAGATCCATCCCATGAAGACAGCAGGCCAGAGGTTCAACCAGAGAGGCCAGACTGAGATCGGTATCTTCTGAGAGAGTATAAATGTTCTCCCGGGGAACAGCAACATATTCTGCAAAACCACCATCCCGGGTAACCCCTACTGCCTGTAAATTCTCGCATAAATTTATCTCACCTCGATGACAGTGATAACAGTGACCACAGTTTATATTGGGATCAACTGCAACTTTTGTGCCCGGACTTAAACCACTTATGGCAGAACCGGTTTCCTGGACCCGCCCTGAGATCTCATGGCCCATGATAAGCGGTGGCTCAGCCGGGGCTTCACCCTGAAAAATATGACGATCGGTTCCACAGAGACCACAGGCTGTGGTCTCCACAAGAACCTGCCCTTTTTCTATCTGTGGTACAGGCACGTTTTCTATGGATACATCTTGCTTTTCCTTGAATACTGCAGCTTTCATATTTTCATCCCCCATTTAGACTAACATATATTTACAGCAGGACTTAATATTAAATATATATATAAATAAAAACAATATCTGTATAAAGCTTTACTTAGCTGTTTTCTCAGGACCACTTAAAGTAGCCACCATAACAGCTTTAATAGTATGCATTCGGTTTTCAGCCTGGTCAAATACCCGGGAATATTCACTTTCAAATACCTGATCGGTTACTTCCATCTCCTCGACACCGTATTCTGCTAATATCTGCTGCCCGTTTTCTGTTTTACTGTTGTGATAGGCCGGCAGGCAGTGCAGAAAAATAACTCTGTCCTGGCCTGTATTTTCAATCATCTGCATATTCACCTGATAGGGCTTAAGAAGTTCAATCCGTTCGGCAAACTGTTCTTCTTCTCCCATGGAAGCCCAGACATCAGTATAAAGGACATCTGCACCCTTAATTCCCTGCTCCCTATTGCTGGTAATCTCGATACGGCTTCTGTTCAGCCCGGCTATATTTTCGGCTTCCTTAACCATAGCTGCCTTCGGGTGCAGCTTATCCGGGGCTACTATAGTGAGCTCCAGACCCATAAGAGCCGCTCCAAACATCAGAGAATGAGCCACATTATTGCGGCCATCTCCCAGATAGGCTATTTTAATACCCTCCAGGTACTGAAAATTTTCCCTGATTGTCATCAGATCAGCCAGAATCTGGGTGGGATGATAACTGCTGGTAAGTCCATTCCAGACCGGAACTCCGGAATATTCAGCTAAAAGTTCCACGGTTTTTTGTTCTGCTCCCCGGTATTCAATTCCGTCAAACATACGCCCCAGAACCCGGGCCGTGTCAGCAACGGTTTCTTTTTTTCCCAGCTGAATATCATTTTTGCCCAGATATTCAGGATTACCACCCTCATCTTTTGCTCCTACCGCAAAGGCACAGCGGGTCCTGGTAGAAGGTTTTTCGAAAATAAGGGCAATATTTTTATTTTGCAGACTGCTGCCGGTAATACCGGACTTTTTTTTCTCTTTCAGTTTCTCGGCCAGCAGCAAAAGATAATTTATTTCTTCCCGGGAAAAATCCTGCAGAGTTAAAAAATGTCTGTTCCTAAGATTTACATTCATATAGCACCGGATTAATTTTTAGATTTCTCCGGATTCCCTCCTCTTTTTTAAGTTATATCATTATATTACTTATATTTAACATCTGATACTGCCGATGATGCTTTCGATTATGTTTCCAATAATACATCCAAAAAACTACCATTTTCTATCTCTGTTCCTTTATTTTTTAATAATTATTTTTCAATTTTATTCCATCCGCAATTCGGGCAATAAACTGAGAGTTGGTGGGCCGATCCTTCTTGTCGGAGAGGGTGGTACCAAACATATTCTCCATAGCCTGTCTGTTGCCCTTCTCCCAGGCTACTTCAATGGCATGTCTTACCGCTCTCTCCACCCGGCTGGAAGTAGTATCATATTTTTTGGCCACCTCGGGATATAGTTTTTTGGTTACCTGACTCATGTATTTTATATCTTTAATTACCAGTTTTATAGCACAGCGTAAATAATGATAACCCTTTATATGAGCCGGAATTCCCAGTTTTTGAATAGCTGCTGTAACTTTTTGATCAAGACTCTTTTTTTGATTTATATTTTCTTCATTTCGGGCGTATAAAACAGTATTTCCCTCATTTACTGTAAAAGATGAACCCATTGGCTGTTTTTCAAAGAACCCGGATTCAGAAAAAATCTGGCGAAGTCGGGCCACCAGCTGCTGCATATTTAATGGTTTCAATATATAATAGTCCACCCCCAGAGAAGAGGCATTACGGGCTATTTTTTCATCTCCAAAGGCTGTAATCATTATAATCCGCAGATTATCTAAATCCCAGGATGATATTTTTTTTAGAACCCCAATCCCGTCCATATGGGGCATCATCAAATCCAGAATCAGGGCATCAACCTCTTTTTCTTCAAGTTCATTTAAAACTTCTTTACCATTATGGCAGACCCCCACTGTCTCTATATCAGGTTCTTGATCCAGAAAATCCTTTAGAGAACTGCAAAACACCCTGTTATCATCAGCAATTAAAGTCCGTATATTAGGCATGATGTATTCCCCCCTGAAGTTATTTTTTATTTTGTTTTTAATATATATGAA